>OHFM01000101.1_pt1 | contig 44618 bp, 47 predicted proteins | sample 1567511 | NCBI WGS metagenome assembly OHFM01 (sample SAMEA3879571, study PRJEB24766) | human gut metagenome | biome: human-associated habitat; feature: feces | place: USA | collected 1985/1987
CCTGTATTCATATAATTTTGCGTTTGTCGTGATTTGCAAAGTTACTGAAAATCAGTGACTTGACCAACTTTTTATAGTTAAGTTTTCATAAGCATTTCTTAATATAAGTTATTGATTTACAGACGATTAAATGTTAATTTAACGCAGTATTGATATATATATCCTCAATTAAAATTATTTGTTTACTAGCAAGCCATCATATCATGATAACCATTACTTTCAAACCATGTGGTTATGGAAGCATAAAGTTGCGTCTTCCGGAACTGCTCCCCACTATACACAAGTCTAAGCGAAGCCTCTATCTTATCATCCGAAACATGAGACTTGGCATGTAAATATGGATGACTCTGTAGCAAAAGACTGAGCATTTCACACAAATCATGTCCTCTAAGCAATTGATAAGTATCTATCTGCCCTGAATGAGAATTTTCAAAATCGGCAAGCATTCTCGATGTTGGTATGAAAGTAGCATCAGGATTCAATCTCGTAATAAACGCCAGACAGCAATCATAGCTCAAAGTAGAATCTACTTTCAACATAGTGGAGAGTTTAAGCGTGCCAAAACTCAATTTAATTTGAGACTGATCATTGTACCATCTGAAATACGATAAAGAACGTATTTTCTCAATAGCCTCTTGCAAAAAATCTTGCACATTCAACTCGATTCGTTCTTTCTTCATGTCTTCATACCGAAGAAACTCTTTCATGATGTTCTCTAAAGCCTCTTCTGATATCATCATAGTTTCCAAGTCATGCTTGTCGGTCATGAATAAGTTCGGATAAGGATAGCTCACATGATTTAATACATCGTAGTCAGCATCCTTTATACCGATAAAGTCACTCTCCAAATGGATCTTATTCAGTCCATCCACTAATTCTACTAGCTTGGCACAGCCATTGGTCGGACATACTATTACTTTTTCCTTTAAGAAAAACTTTTCATAGACCTTGACATCATCTATCCCCTCGACAAGTACAGTGAACTTGCCGATGGTGCGATGTCCAGAAATCAAGATTTTCATCTCATTAATCTCATCCCTGCCGTCTAAAGAATCTAATACACTATTCGCCATGATTATTCATTTCTAAGTCGAAACAGCTGTCTTCTGCTCCTCGTACAATTTGTGGAGAATGGGTAGCTATCAATATCTGTACATTCTTCTTGCAAGATGCAATCTTCTGTACATCCTTGATAAACTCTTTCAACCATACCACATGCATGGATATCTCTGGTTCATCTATCAACAGTATGTCACCATCGTGCACCTCGAATATCATGCGATATAGAAGAATTACCATATTTTGCTCACCGCTTGACAACAAAGAAGGATTAATACTGATACCTTGTTCATTGAATGCCTTCAAGCCATAAGTAGGAGAGAAACTAATTGACTTGTGTAAGAAATGCTTTTCCCTAAGAATGGAAGCGAATAAATTCAAATCATTCAATAGTCCGATATACTTATCTAGCATATCACGCAAATCCAACAGATAGGCTGAAAGTAAACGAGCATTTTTTTCATTATAAGGTCGAATCTTCTCATATGTAATGCCAAACTGCCCAAGAGCATTAATCTTTGTTTGGACATCAATAGCTATTGCTGAATATTCATCCTTGCTGAGAACTTGAGTATCTGCATCTAACAAGCGATCCATCAAATGGTTTTTACTCTCCTGCACATTTGACAGGAACTCTATGCGTTTCTGCTCAAGCATATCTCCCAAGCTCTCAGCCACGACATCTACAGTGTCTATTTCTTTCATTTCGCTAGATGGAAAAGGATAACTATCATCATCTTCAGAAACAAGGTGAATCTGCTTAACACGCTGTGCAGGAATCATAAAAGCTCTGATTGATGACTGAATCATCTCGAATGAAATCGCATTCTGTCTCTTACATAGATATGCCACGATTTCCTTCATCTTCGATTGCATCAAGTCAGGCCAGTTGCTATCTTCAGGCATATAATCGGCCTTGTAAATAACGGTAAAGGCTTTGTAGAAATTATGCCGACCAACGGTTACTGAGCTCAGAAGCTTCTTGTCCCGATACCATGCATAGGTCAAAAGTTTCTCTGGATTGATGTTTTCATCTTGAAGTTCTTTATTGCCAAACATTGCCTGTTCGGAACTATTTGAAAGCATTTTCAAAAGCAAACCATCTTCGAAAGATACTTTTATCTCCTCAAAATCCAGTTTATAAAAGAACCATAGGTTTGACTCAGCGATATTTTTTACAATATTCAATATCGTAGTCTTTCCCATACCGTTATAACCTGTCAATACCAATAAATTTTGGCTTAGCAGATTGGCTATCTTGTAGGTGTAAACACCATATAAGCCCTTGATGTAAATTTCAGAAATTCTCATGATAGTACGTTATAAAGTGAGTCCAAAACAGACTTCAAGTCTTCGTTGACTACAAAATGACCTACCTTCTTGATATTTGAGTCATCTTTTGCACAGACGGCCGAATCGTAATGAGGGTAATCATCACTCTTGCTACGGTTGTTTTCCCAATGCATCGGACGCAGATTATAGATATTACTATCACCGCCCTTCACCTGAGGATATACATGGTCTATCTCCCAGCCAAACGGACTCTGTTTCCCATATTCATTTTTGACAATCCAAGCACCGCAACAATCCTTTCGGAACAACGCTTCATCATATCCTTTTACAATGATGCCCTTGCTCCAAACCTTGTCGATTATACTTTTGTCGAAATTTCCACTCATACTATTAATTGTAATATTCGAATATTTAATGCAAAGGTATATTTTTTATCGAGAATAAACAAATTTTTTGTGATTTATTTACCTAAATCATAAGATAAACTCCCTTTATGTTGCATTTTCACCTTTCTACCACCCCGATTTGCTCCAAGATTCACTTTATCATTGAAGGGCTCCCACAGATCTCACGGATTCTTTTTCGTTGCAGCAACGGGGATTCTCATTTGGTCTCAATGGAAAAACTACGAAGGAGTCGAAGATTCGTGAGATTCGAGAGATCCGTGTTGAAAAATTCAACATTCCTCACTCTGCTCTTAAGGATTCAATCACAAACCTTTCGAAGCTCGCCTTATAGCCACCGTCCATCGGGCAGGGATCGTCGGGATAGGACTTGTGATACTCCTCTTCCATGTTGTCAAGATAGTCCATTATCTGCATCACCTGGTCTTTGGTGCAGTGATACTTCTTCTGCGAAGAACGAAGCAGGCAGTAGGACTGGGTATGACTGGCATAACCCTCTTAGACATGCTTGACTGAATTCTCATTCATGTGGCCAGCCTCCTTTAAGGTGCGTACCACATTGCTACTGCCGCCGAGAAGGGGTGAATACTTGCCCCAAGCATTCACCTTTTCGGCTCAGGGGTGAACCCTAGTAAAAAGAACTTTGTATATACAGCGCATGCTAGAATTATAAGAGTCTCTATTACAATGGGTTATAGGGTATATTTAACACATTATTAACGCTAAAGGTTGGCATCGGGGTTCACCCTTCACCGACTTCATCGCCAAGTGTTCACCCACACTCTTACTTAGAGAACGACTATCCCCTGCAGGATACCGCCCCGACCTGCACTTCTAGGGGGCGTGGTAAGTAAGGGGAGGGTACTTTCTAAGACTTTCCTTATGTAAAGGTTCGTTTACTATAGGAAAGATATAGTATATATATAGGCTCCCTGAAATATCGATTCCCTACTCACCCTAGTTACCCCATGGGGTAAACAAGATAGTTACGACAGCTAAGTATCATGGTTACGATGGCTAAGTATCATACTTACGTTTCATAACCCTAATAGATATTTCTCTACACGCGAATTACGTACTGTTTTTACTGAACATGAATTTCTTATTGTTTTTTTGAACACGAATTACTTATTGGGTTTACTGAACACGAATTAAACGAATAAGTTGCTTGAGAACGAAAGATTCGTGAGATTCGAGAGATTCGTGTTCAACACTTAACATTCAACATTATAATTACCGTCTATGGATTTACGAAGTTACACCAAGCAGGAGTTAGCCCTGCTCTATTTTCCGGATTCCGACCCGGACGTGGCAAGAACCCATCTGATGAGATGGATAGTAAGATGCACCCAGCTCTACGAGCAGTTGCAGAAGAGTGGATACAACAAGAGCTGCAAGGAGTTCAATCCCCTGCAAGTATCCTATATTTTCTTCCATTTGGGAGAACCCTGATATTTATCAGTGATAATCGGTGAGTATCGGTGAGCAACAATGAGCATCGGTGAGTTGGGAAAATGAAATGTTGTATCTTTGCATTGTGATTCAGAAAGAGTCTCCCACAGATTTCACAGATTTGCACAGATTCTCTTCGTTGCAAGCAACGGTACTCACTAAGGCTCACAGCAAAGACTCCGCGAGGAGTCAAAAATCTGTGAAAATCTGTGAGATCTGTGGGAAAACAAAAACTCCGCGAGGAGAAAAATTCGTTCGATTCGAGAGATTCGTGTTCAAGAATCAGGCACTGCGCAGCGCCCACTCAACATTAACCATTAACACTTAAAAACTTATGTTGCTTTACGTACTAAAACTAAATCAGAACGCCAAGATGCCAGAGGCATACGGCAAGTATTACGCCTATCCAGTCATCACTCAGACGGTAGGTATCGACGGCCTGGCCGAACACATGGCTAGCCACAACACTCCTTTCTCTAAGGGAGCCATCAAGGGCATGATTACCGATATGGTATCGTGCGTCAAGGAACTCACCTTGCAAGGTTTCGCTGTGAAGATTGACGACCTCGCCATCTTCTCCATCGGCATCCGCAACAAGGAGGGAGCCGCCTCAGAGAAGGAGTTCACCATCGCCAAGAACATCGAAGGTTTCCGTCTCCGTGCTCGTGGCACCGGTGAGTTCAGCGCCAAGACCATCAACCTCGGAGCTACGCTGAAGAAGGCCTCTGCTCTGTTAGGTGATGGCACCACCCCGGATACCGACAAGGGAACCACTGGTGGCGAAAACACCGACCAGGGCGATAGCGGAACCACTGGAGAAGGAGGAGGCGACGGCTTAGAGTAGCCCTTCTCGCATCTGAAACAAGAGAAAGCGCATCGGCAGGATGCAGTCCGGAGTAATCCGAGGGCCCCATCAGGAATGAGTTCATCACTCACCATTCAACATTGTCAAATCATCGCCCTGAACGGATACTTGCTCATCCTGCCCGCTTCCTTCTTGGTCCCCCACAGATCTCACAGATTTACACAGATAATTCTTCGTTGCAAGCAACGGTCTTATACTCATCAGGTCTCACTGCAAAAAACTCCGAAGGAGTTAAAAATCTGTGAAAATCTGTGTAATCTGTGGGAGACAATTATTAACCCTTTAAAATCCATAGAATCCAATGAAGAATCAAAGAAAAATCGATTTGATCGTGGTACATTGCAGTGCCACACGTATTAATCAGGACTTCCCAGTAGAAGCCTTAGAAGCCTGCCACAAGGCCCGTGGCCTCCATTCCATCGGTTACCACTATTACATTACGAAGGATGGCGTGGTCTATCCCTGCCGTCCAGAGAGCGAAGAGGGTGCTCACGCCCGCCACTACAACGCCCATAGCATCGGAATCTGCTACGAGGGTGGTCTCGACGAGAAAGGCAAGCCTGCCGACACTCGCACTCCAGCCCAGAAAGCATCTCTGGAAGACCTCCTCTACAGTCTCGTCCTCGACTATCCCGATGCCGAGATCCTAGGTCATCGCGACCTCCCCTGGGTTCGCAAGAGCTGTCCTTGCTTCGATGTCAAGGAATGGCTGAAAGAAATCGACTTCCATCTCTAGAAAGCCCGGACAGTTCCCAAAAATTCGTGCTATTCGAGTTATTCGTGTTCAAAATCATCCCAGCTTATAAGTCCTAAAAAGCTTATGGGTTGGGATTTTTTCTTTGTTTATTCACATCATTTCTTCAACCCTTGATACACTCCTCCTACTTCATCAGCAATCTGGTCCCAATCATACTTGCTCATGTCGTAATCCACATGCTGCAATGGAGCCTCGATAATCTTTCCGAGCTTTTCAGAAAGTTCATCCACGTTACCACAATGGAAGTAATCATCCTTTGGTAAGCCAACCTCCAGATTTGCTGGAATATCGCTCACTACTACCTTTACCCCATAGCTCATCGCCTCCAACAGGGCAATCGGCAAACCTTCGTGCGAAGATGGAAGACAATAGCAGCAGCAATTCGTCAACAGCGAATGAAGCTTTCTGCCCTTGATAAAGCCAGTAAGCACCACACCATTCTCCCTTGCCATCTGCTTCAATCCCAACGAATACTCATCTTCGAAGTCTGTATCGCCAGCCAGCACCAACTTGTAGCCCTGCTCTATTAACTTTTCATTCTTAACTATCAACTGTCTATACGCTTCCACCAGATGATGCAGGTTCTTCTCAGGCACAAATCTGCAAATACCCAGGATATACTTACCCTTCTCTATCCCCAATTCCTTGAAATATTCAGGATAGTCGCAGATTTCCGGCTCAGAGACACCATTGTAGATAAGGTGAACATTCTTGGTTCTTCCATATTTACGGGCAATGAGGTTCTTGATGACATTCGAGATGACGATGACATCATCGGCAAACATGCAGCCCATCCGCTCACCCATCTTCAGGATTGTCTTGGCAGCAAATCCCCACTTGTCCCTGTCATAGTCAGGACCATGATGAGTAAATACCACCTTCATACCCAACAGTTTGGCGTATGGAACCAGCAGCGCAGGACCGATGGCATGGATATGCAATACATCAGCACCCAACTTCTTCGCCTCATTGATGGCACGGAAAGTATGGATGATTGCCTCGAAACTCTTCTTCTTAGGAGAGGGAATCGTTACCAGTTTCACTCCTTTCCATTCATGTAAGTCATCCTTCACATAGTTCGAACGACGGATCAGCGTCACGTCATACCCACGCTCCACCATTCTATGGAACAATTCCTCACAATGCGTCTCCACGCCACCCATGATATTCGGGATACCACGAGTACCTGTTACAACTATTTTCATAAAAACTAGAGATTTTCAAAATAAAAGTATTACCTTTGTAGGCATGAATAAGATTTCAAACCATATCAAAGAAGCCATACAGTACTTCGGCATCATCTTGATGTCGATGCTCTCCGCACTGTGGCTTCTTATCAATCATAAGAGAATCAAGTGATTACTTGATTTCAATATTTCTATCAGTTTCCTTCTTGGTAGCCTCATAACCCTGGCTAGCCACGTCAGCGTTCACGATGTCCTCGCCACGCTTGCCCTTCAAAGCCTCCTTTGAATCGGCAGAAAGACCATTGTTCACCACAGCATTCATATCGCAGGTAGAAAGCTTGTCAAGCTGTTCCTTGGTCACCTTACCATCACGATATTCGCAGCAGATAGGGTTCTCATACATAGAGTACTTCATACCGAGCAGGCTCTTCAGCTTGTGCTTAGCCACCCACAAGGCAGGAGTCTTGATGTACTTGTGCATCGCAGGAGAAACAGAACCGATCATCCAGCAGTTTCTGTCACAATGTCTTACCTTCTTGCGAACCTGCTCTGCCTCTGGAGAACTCCAAAGCTCATCCCAAGTCTGGCGGTTTAGGTTACCCATCACCTCCTTGTCCTTGGTACCATTACATGGCATCACATCACCGTATGGGTCGATGAAGAAGGTATCGAAACTCATATCGCAAGGCAAGAGACGCTTCTGACCATAGATATAGTTGATGAGTCCATGATTGAAGTAAGCACGGAACCACTTCTTTGGAGAGTTAGACTTCAACAGCTCGTTCACCAGATTCTCGAAGTTCTTAGCCACCATCGGACGGTCGTGGATGATGTTCTTAGCCTCAACGAAATAGAAAGAGTTATGGAGCGATGCGGTAGCAAACTCCATACCCATCTTGTTGCTCAGTTCATAGAGAGGCACGAGGTCTGGAGCGTTCTTGTCCTGAACGGTCATACCGAAGCCCACATCCTTCAATCCCATCTCGCAGAGCTTCTTCAGGGTAGTATAGCCACGGTTGAAACCATTGTTCAAACCACGGATTTCATTGTTGGTCTTCTCCAAACCCTCGATAGAGATACGGATACCAATCTGTGGAAACTCCTTCGCCAGGTCGATGATACGGTCGGTGAAGAAGCCGTTGGTAGAGATTACGATACGGTCGCTCTTCTTATAAAGCTCACGTACGATATCCTTCAAGTCCGTACGGATGAAAGGCTCACCACCTGTGATGTTGGTAAAGTACATCTTAGGAAGTTTCTTGATAGTCTCAATAGAGATTTCCTCCTCAGGCTTAGAAGGAGCCTTGTAACGATTACACATTGAACAACGCGCATTGCAACGATAAGTTACAATGACAGTACCATTTAATTTCTTTTCTGACATAATATATTAATTTATGATAATAGGCCTCGGAAGAATATCTTTCGATGGCATCTCTAGCGATGGCTTGATAATCAAAGTCATGCGCAAACATCTTTTCTATTTTGTCCTTCAAATCCTCCACATCACCAGATGTAAAGGTCATACCGTTAGGAACCATTGCCGCAGCGGATTTACCGCCCTCAACAATCAGTTCCGGAATACCTCCGATATTCGCACCCAGAACTGGTGTACCCAGGCTCTGTGATTCAATCACGGTAAGAGGATTATTCTCGCTCCATTCAGCAGGAAGCACCATCATGCGAGCCTTCTGGAGGATAGGCATAAACTCCTCCCACTGCATCAAGCCCTTAAACTCGATATGAGAGCAGTTCTTATAAGTTTCCTTGAGTTCCGGAAGCAGCTCACCATCACCAATCACGATCAATTTCTTGTCGAGCTGAGCAGCCGCCTTACACAAGGTTCTTACACCCTTCACCTCATTCACTCGACCCAGATAGACATAGTAGTCTTCCTTAATCTGAGCCTTTGAAGAAACCTCCGGAAGTTTAGTCACATCGATGAAGTTGCAGAGCACTCTGAACTTCGATGGAGAATAACCACCCTTCACGCAGGTATCCATCATAAATTTCGATGGAGGAAGGAACCAGTTCACATACTTCTGCAGCACCTCCTTGTTCCATTTCTTAGCTTCCAGATAACCCACGATAGCTCCAGGGATACTTCCCGGCATACAGCGGTGCTTCACCACTGCCAGTTTATCCGTAAAGCACTCCTCGCACCACTTGCCATCTCTCATGCAGGTATAGCAAGGACAAACGAGTTTGGTATCATGCAATGTCCAAACCACCTTTGCCCCGTATTCATGCGCCAACTTAGCAATCAGCGGAGAAAGCTGCGTATGGATATTGTTCAGATGCACCACATCAGGCTTGAAGTCATTCAGCAGTTGCGAGAACTTGCTTTTCACTTCCCCATCACCAAACGGACGGGTAAAAGCCATCAATTTGCTCATATTCTTTGGAAAGTATTTCTTCCAAGGCGTATCCAGATTCTCCGGATAATCCATGGCAAATACCGCCACCTCATGCCCATGCGCCTTCAGCAGCTTTTCCAGATTGAGCATATAAATACAATCACCGCCACGGCGGTAATAAAACTTATTTGCTAATAAAATCTTCATCATTCTTAAATCAAAAATTCTTTTTAAATATTACACAGGCTCACATCCTGTCAGTCCCCAATGTCTCCAAAAGAAAGCATATGGGCACAACTTTGTCTCCCCTACCTTTTTCCAAGGTGCAGTATTACAAAGTTCATTCGGAGTCGATTCTAGAGAATCATTACACCAAGTTAACAGACCACAAGGTTTGTTTCCCTCAAGAAACAGTTTATAAATCTCTTTTAAAGCTGCATACATCTCGACAGACTCACCTTCCTGCATTCCATCATATGGCAACTTAAAGTAATGATTATTAGCATTAACCATCAAAGGACTACCTATTCTTGCCACAGTATATCCCCAGCAATCATTTTTCTTCAAATCATTTTTTCTTGCCATTTTCAGCAAAAAATATCTATCGTTATTGCGCCAATCTCTAGAAAAATCCACCAAGTGATTAATCCATTCATGATAAGATTTTAGACTATCTATTCCCTTTATATAATCCTGTAAACAAGTATCTACTTGATCCAGCAATTTATTATAAGAGTCCTGCCAAGAGGTTACTCTACCATATACACTTTTCACTCTTTGATTATAAAAGTAATCGTAAATACTTTCTGGTGTAACAAATTGCAACTTTCCATCTTTAACCTCCTTCATGATATTGACAAAACATAATCCTGGATTATAATTTTGCAAAGACATATCACAAAGAGCTAAAACTTTCAATAAATTATTTCCAAAATTTGCATCATAATATTGTGCAACAAGTTCTGCGGCTCGATAAGGATAATCTGGAGATGTTGTATAAGCATTAGGTGAGCATAATCGCTCCAAGATATATGCCATACTTTCCATAATAGCAATAGCTCCAAAAGACCTTAGACTATCACCATCAAAATTCAAAACAATGGATTTGATTTTCTTAAGGAATGGATTTGGAATCAGTTCTTCTTCCATTTCATCAATAGAATAAACATGATAATGTTCCTGTTCCGCATAGTCTCCAACTGTCAATTTACACACAATCTGATTTAGCAACACATTATCATTGTTGTCTTCTATCATAAAAGGAACATGAAATTGCTGATTTCCTTTTATCCTATTGACTACACTATGAAAGTACTCGCTTTGAACATATAAGTTATTCAATCCATAAAATGTAGTTATATCTTGAAGGAAATGTATATATTCATGAAACAATACAGTCGCATCCCTATCTGTCATACGATTAATAACCATATCATCATCGTAAGTAGAAACATGCATTTCAAAAAATGTCGGTATATAATATCCTAAAGTAGTTTTTAATATTGCCATTGTATATTTTATTTTAAAGCTCCATCTACAATACTTACATACTCTCAGCTTAAATCAGAGTAAAATTTCCATATCGGATAACGCTTCATATTTTCCACATCATCCCGACATAACCCCTTCCAATGATTGAATGTATCCCTTTCTCCCAACAAAAGGGCTATCCCCACCTTAACCGTAGGCATAACAGCTTCATCAGACAATAGTTTCCTCAAGTCACTAATATATTCTTCCGTTAAACAACCTTGACGTTTTAATATCTGGCAATAATTAACAAAATGCATAACACTTTTTTCACCAGATGGCTCAGATTTACTTAGCCATTCATTCAACTTCTTTGCATAAGTCAAAATATTATTTTTTTTAATTTGTTCTGTTTCATCTAAAGAATCATAGGCATTCAACATGGCCAGCATGTCCAAATTTGCCATATCATATATATGAGGATTCCTGCCTATCAAGATACCATACGAATCAATTTGCTTGTCGAATGGGATATTGTCACATTTACTCCACAAATTGTTATTTTGTAAGTATGAGAAAGGACTTGACTCATAATGTTTGCCTGCCTCAAACTGATATTTTATATCAATTCTCCCATCAAAGAAATCGCCGAAAAAGGAATTACCATCTTTATCTACGCTCTCCCAAAGAAGTAAATTTAGATTACCTATTTCAGCAAGGGTCAAAGTACTTTCAGAATGTCCAATTCTTATGGGCTTACCCATTTCGATAGTGGCTATCAGAACTTCTATTAAATCATTCTGCTCCTTATCTATTTTAGATAAGTCAAGAGGCTTCGTAACATGAAGTAAGTCTAAGACATGCTTTAATTGTCTTAATGCTATCAATCGCTGCCCACATTCCTGGATAATTTCTGGTTCATTTACTTTTAGCTTAATTTCAACTCCACCTAACTTTACTTTTCCTTCCTTGTCTAGAGCCATCAAAAATTCCATCTGATGCATACTCTCATCCAAGAAGTCAGAACTAACCTTGAAAGATGCCGTGCTATTCTTACCTTGTTGATTGATTGGAAAAGACAATGTCAACACATTTCCGACATTAACAACAAGATTACCATCCTTAATTTCATTACAGAATTGATTATAAAAAATCCTTTCTCCTACAACCACATCAAGATTCGCCACATTCGTAAAAGAGAAGTTCATCTCTCCAGAAATAGGAATTTCTATGCCTAAATCCTTATCAACCTGTGCATACATATAAGAATCATGCGAAGATAAATACCCCATGCAATCAGCAGGACTCATATTGGCTAAAGGCATAACAAAAGAGAAGTTATTCACTTTTCGCTTTCTTGCATCTTCCAATGTTAACGATTTCATTCCAGAATAGCTAATTTGCTTTCTGCTATCTCCTATAAAGACACGAAGTATTGACTCAAAACTCTCCAATGATTCAGGAAAAGGTTTCATCTTTACTGCAATAGTCTTTTGTTTATCCTTACCTTTAAGAAGATTTTTGATTGTCTCTGGCAAAAGATTCCTATAATAAAGAAGAGTATCTTTACTATCTTCTTTCATTTGGCAAACGATATAAACTGTCGGATCGGCAAGATAAGCTTTTAAGTCAGTTACATCTATATTGTATTTAAACTTTTCTTTCTTAAATGAATGTACAAGCTTACCTTTAATCTGCAAAGGAACACGCCCCAGAAAAGATTTTTTATCTTTCTGAGAATCTTTGTATAGATTAACGTACCCATCCCAAAATGGTTCCTTGTCATTTTCGGCTATAAACTGAGAGATAACCTTACTTCCCCATATATAGTTTTTCAATGCTAAGATAGCTTTTTCTTCTATGTCTTTAGATGTCATATATATCAGCTTTTATATATTTCACATTGAAACATAAGTAATTCCATTAGCCAAATCTACATTAAGAACAAATCATATTTATCTATATCTGTCCATTCCTCCTTAGCCACGTTCTTACAACCTTTCTTTACAGTCTTTTGAAATTCCCAAGGTCATCCAACATCTTTTTGAACTTAGCCTTCAACGTGCTCGGGGTCTGCGAGAAGTATTTCTTCCATGGGGCACATTTTATTATCAGATTCCATAGTAGACACCGCTACGGCGACAATAAAACTTATTTGCTAATAAAATTTTCATAGAATCATTTAAGATTGCCAGTACCTACAAGTATTTTTTCTTTCAACTTCGAAATAATTCTATTTTCCGTTCTGAGCGCTAAATCTATTTCAAAATCAGGAATGGATGCATTGTCATGTAGTATTTTATTTCTGAGATATAAGACACTAGAAATATCATCAGAAGAAATATCTTCTTTACATATATCAAGGAGTATTGGCAATATACTCTGTATGGTATTAACTCTCATAGGAGACATCGAGTTTACAAGATTTTCTATTTCGCTCCATTTATGAACAATCATATATTGCTTGTTTAACTTATTAGAATTCTCTGTAGCAAACAGGTGCCTACTTTTATTAACGAAAATTCCAAAAATAGCAAAACATGCAGATACTGCCAATCCCATAATCATTACAAATTGCCCCAAATCTTTATCTGGCCTAAAATTTGTATTTTGTACAAAGAAAATCACGCTGCCACATACAGTATAAAGTAATCCTGTTAACACTCCTAGATATACTAATCTCTTGCCTTTAAAATACACTCTTTTACTAGAAACATTGTTGTTTCTTAAAATATTAGCCAAAGCCTCATCTATGGATTTTTGTGATATACCCTCTTCATCACTCTTTTTAGAAAGCATATAAGCTTCATGAAGCAAATCTAAACGAAAGCTATTTACACATTCGTCCAAATATTCTTTATCTAAAGGATCTATCTTATAATTATTTATTTCCATCTTTTATTATTGTTAAAGTTGTAGTTATTAATAAAACTCCCAAGCTAAACATGAAAGCATACAATCTCATTGGCTCATCCTTAAATTTGTCCTCATCAAATAACCAACCAGAAAACCAGCCAGTAATAGACATGAGAAGATAGCAAGTATACCACCATTTTGACTTTTTAGGTTTTTGATTTATTTTCGACAATATACCAGCTGCACTTACATCAGACTGAGTCACTTCAGAAGTTGAAGTAGGCAGACGTCTTCCAGCCTCTATACGATTAGCTTCCTCTGCCAAACTGTCCGCTATGGTGTCTAATTGCCTTTTCAGTTCATTTTTAGCCTCTGGACTATAATGAACCAATCTTGCTTCATTAATTTCTATTGTTATATTCATTGTTTTATAAAACTTGAATTTTGTATCATACTTCTAATCACTTCAAGTGATTTTCTTCTTTCAACCTCCAGCAATTCATTGACTTTACTATAATCAATCACCTTATCTACCAACGAGTAGTCATTAAAGTCACATAAAATTCTATCAGATAACCCTGTCAATTCAAGGATGCTTTGATTTCTTGTACCAGTAGCGTTATTTGGAAGAATCTCAATGAATTGCTTTCCAAAGTTTATAGAGAAACAAGTACCATGAAAAGAATCCGTTACTATACATGAGGCATTGGCTACTAGCGACAAGAACTCACTTAAATCTGGGCTACAGATAAACTTGCCTCCGCGCAAAGCTTGGTGTAACATTGGGTTCACTCTTAGCAATTCCATGCCAGTATGCTTTGCCAACCTCTTTGCATAGCCAGACAACTTCGGATCATTATGAATCTGATATACCAGAATATATTTCAGATCCTTATACTTATCAAAATCATTCTTCTTGATCAGCAAATTCGTCCATTGACTCATGTCAAGCAACAATGTTGGGTCCAATACTTGACCTAAACAATTATTCAATCCCCATTCTTCAAGCAAAGAAACTGCAGATTTCTCTCTAACTGCAATTTTATCATACTCACTAAGCATTTTCTTGTAAGCCACAACAGTACTCTCATCAAACTTCGTTTTGCCAAAACTTGCAGCATAAGCTAATTTACGAGAGTCTTTACCTACAAACTGCAAAAAATAGGCACTATCATATACGCCATTCATCATTGGTCCCCAAACTTGGTCACTTCCTGTTATGAAAGCATCTGCCGATATTTTTTTCAAATCCACATGAGAAGAACATCTTGAAGTCATCTTCAAGTATTTCTTTCTCATTCTATCAAAACGAACCAGAGCAAATTTCTCTATAGGATATCTTATAGCAATGTAGGCTAACTTTTTCAAAGGATTGCCAAAACCAGCCTTGCAATTTACCTGAGTCAACACACCCTTTAATCCTCTTTCATCGGGACGCTGATAATCAATTATCGAGCAATCATGCCCTAGTCCTTCTATCGTCTTGACCGTTGCTATAGACTGAAGCAATGATCCATAATTAGAAGGACTATGGCGGGTTATAACTTTTACATTCATACCTCACTACTTCATTATGTCAGCCTTAAATTTTCTCTCAGCTCTCTTTGCCATAAACTTAGCTACCCAAACTGGCCAAAAATAGGCTGCCATTACATATGCTTTTCTCCTAAAAGGTACGCAAGCATGAACAATCGATGAAAAAGCAATTTTTCGAAATTCCTTCTTCGTATCCTTATACAGCTGCTTATATTCACTCGGCATTCCTGCCCATATAATATATTGCATCAGGAAATTACAATTAAAACAATGATGCCAGTTAACTGCATGAATAGTCATCGGTGTTCTAACTTCAAGCTTTCTCTCTATGTTTTTAATATTCCAAAGAGCATTGATACCATGTTGAACTTCATGCTTAGTTAAACCACTATTTGGATTATTCAAACGATAATTATAGATTTTTCTATGTCCAATAGCTACTTTGTTAGAAAATTGAGCTGCCATTACAGAAAAATACAACCCCTCTCCAAACCAAGGAATATCAAAACATAAATGATGCTTTCGTATTACACTCGTAGTATAAATTTTATTCCATGGACCTAATGGGATGTTAACATATAGGATGTCTGCCATAGCCTGCTCCTTAGAACATATCCTAATATTGTCGGTATCATTCTGAATTCGATTACGAGTAGTAAAAACACTATCGGTAGTAGCCATCTCGCAATCATTTTTTTCCATCAAGTCGACCAAATATTCCACACAATCTGTTTCAAGCCAATCATCACCATCGGCTAGCATCAAGTATTCGCCTGTAGCCACTTCCAACCCTTTATTTCTAGCATCACAGCATCCACCATTTTTCTTATGGATAACTAAGATTCTCTTATCCTTCTGCGCATAATCATCACAGATTTTTCCACTATTATCCGGAGACTCGTCATCAACTAAGATCAACTCAAAATTAGTATAAGACTGCCCCAATACAGAATCTATCAGTTTAGGCAAAAATGCCTCTGATTTATAAACGGGTACAACTATCGAAACTTTCTTCATTTTATTTTTATCTTATGTCATAAATACCTCTGCCTGAAGAAATATGGATAATCTCACCATTTATCATATTTCCTGCATCACTAAGAAGTAAATTTGTCAAATTACCAACTTCCTCAGGCATAATCATTCTACACTCAGAATTATCATCACTATAAATACTATCTCCCTTTTTATAACCCAACAAATTTGTTGCCGTTGATCCAGGTGCAATAGCATTCACATTAATTCCATAAGGGTACAACTCTTTGGCTAACCCTTTTACCATTCCATTTAAGCCCCATTTTGACACACCATATGGAGACCACGCTGGTTCAGACCCACGTGACGAAGAAACAAAAAGTAATTTACCTTTTAGGTTATTGTCACGCAAATATTTAGCAGCCGATTGAGCAAAGAAATAAACACCCTTTAAATTTATGTCCATTACCCTATCATATTCGCATTCTGTCATATTCCAGAAATCAAAATTCTCAGAATGGACTCCTGCTGAATTCACAAAAAGTTCAATATGTCCAAATGTACTTACAACAGAATTTATTTTATCTCTAAAAGAAGAGATATCGTTCATATTCAATATGACATATTTGGCATCATTCTGCAAAATTTCAATACTTTTCTTTAATTTTTGCTCATTAGTACCTGCTATTATCACTTTGCATCCACTCTCTAAGAGACTTTTAGCAATTGCCATGCCTATACCACCAGAACCGCCTGTAATTAGAGCGACCTTTCCTTCCAATAAATTACTAGATTCTTTAATGGAAACAATCGGAATTTTCTTCTCCCATTTGAATAATGAGATAAGTGTCATCAAAACTTTCTTTATAAGCTTTTTCATTTTATCTATTTAATAAAATTTACATAATAATTAAACTTATTCGCAGATACCTTATAATTCATTTCTTCAATACCCTTTTTATCAAATATTTACCAGTAATACAAACAAAATCGAAAACACATGTCATAAATGGCAGATATTTCCTATTTATTTTAAAACTTTCAATGTAGCGCTGGAAATTAGTAGAGCTTATTCCATCCAGACTAAAAATAGATATTGCTAAATGTATCTGCTTTATATTTGCTCCCATTTTAATGGTTTTACAAATCAAGTCTTTATCTGCTAATATCTTATATTTTTCGTCGAAGCCACCATTTTTTCTTATAATTTCTCTTTTCATAGCAAGAGATTGATGGCAGCAAAAGCCCCCCATCTTAACAGGAGATGACTGCTGAAATCTTATTTTATCATTATTAAACTCACGAAAATATGTATCTCCGTACACCACATCTGCACCATCACTATTATCCATCAAAGCCTTGATACCTTCCTTGGTGTATTCATCATCACTACCCAGATACATCACCCATTCACCTTTCGCCATTTTCCATCCCTTGTTAAAGGCATCATAAATGCCGTGGTCGGGCTCTGAGTTATAACGGAAACGAGAGTCTTTTTTCACGTATTCCTTCACTATTCCGATGGTGTTATCTTTTGACGCACCATCCACCACGATGCACTCCCAATCCTGGTAACTCTGATTGAGCACGCTATCCAGCGCACGTCTCAAAGTCTTCTCAGAATTGTAAGTGGCTATAATTATTGAAACCATACTCATTTTGTCTAATAAAGATATTTCAAAATTTTATATTTATTGCTTGCCCATACTATTATACTTGCGCATACCGATGCCAAAGCAAATACTACCAAAAACTCTATCGTCCCATATTCGTAAGGAATAAGATGCTTATCAGCAAGAACATGAAATACTGTTACTGGCACAAAGTGAATAAAGTATATTATGATGCTCATCTTACGTAGGTCGAGATAAGGAAAATATTTCTTTTGCTTCATAATCGAGTATTTATTAATGAATGAGTATTTGAGTGGTTTTTAGCTGAAGCCTTATTCTTGCCAAAAGACGTCGTCTCACAATATAGTATAAATATCCAACATAATAAATCGGTATATCCAAATGCCGGAAGGCCAAATGGATAAAGGGTAAACAGGCGAATAATTAATTCTGCTGCCATAATTTTCAGTAAAATATTACCACTTTTAAATGCTCGGATAATTGCATGTAAATATAATGCGACATATAAGAATAAATATATGATACCACCCTTTAGAATCATAAATAAATATCCAGTTTCTATCATTTGACGCATTACGTTCTTAAAAAGAGGGCAATAATATGCTCCATTAATACCTCTTCCAAATATCCAATCCGCATAGTGTTCAGAAAAATCATTATACAGAAAGAACTCCACATAAGAACGAGTATCCTCAATACCTCGTTCTAACAAATAAGAAACTAGCATAGAATTCTGTAAAAAATAAAGCCCAACAACTATAAATGCCCCAACTACACAGAATACAAGCCATTTGGGGATTTTGCGTTTACCACAGAAAAACGAGAAATAAATATATGCGATGACATAAAGTAAGTCTATAACGACACCTCCACGACGTGCTGCAATAACGCAAAACATCAAACTTAAAAATGCATTTGCAAATACCATTACCTTAATATACTTCTGAGGTATATAAGACACAAAGGGCAAAAGAAGCAAGCCCAAGTTTAGTAAACTCATTAGAGGTCCTGTCATTTGCAATGCATCCTGATATTCATCGAATGTAAGATTCGCATAATCTTCAAACCAAAACTGTTTATTGAGAATCGCTATTAATAGAGAAAATCCCAATAATCCTGGAACTATCTTTAACAAATAATCCAATCTTACAGAATCTCTACCCAATAGCAATATAAGAGGTAAGAAATAAGCAGGTAGAGTATAATCTACTCGCAAAGAATACCCATCTGATATAAAACTTTGATTCATCAAAAAAGGATAGAACACAATAAATAGTTCCCATATCAATAAGAGCATATAAATTACATTGAAGAATTTACTTGTTGAAGGACACTTTAAATAGCTATACCTATTTATAAATGGCAAGAAGAATATGACCAATGCTAATCCACAGCAAACAATAGTTAGAGATTTAGCATATAAGGCAAACAACCCGCCAAATGTAAATAGGGTTACAGACAATATCAACAGCTTTATACTATTCATTTTTTTATTATTTAACAGAAAAGAATGTAAACCACCAATACAGCGTTCCCTCTATTTATCAGCGGGTTAGCCGTACCAGTATTTTTGAATAAAGTTTCAATTTTCTAAAATTTAACAATCAAGCGACGGCTTGGGATGTCTTCGTTACCTCAGCATCCGTACCATCTTCAAAATGGCGAACATAGTCACATGGTAGGAACGAGGCATCAACCTCCTCGCCACAAAGTATGCGAGTAAGGATATCATCGATGTACTCACCAAAGTTCACTTTGTTCAATTTGCAACTTTCCAACAACCCGAACATAAATGCCAAATTCTGGGCAGAGAAGTGACTTCCTGTCTGAAGCCAATTGCGTCTTCCCATAGCGATATGTCTAAAATATCTCTCTCTGGCATTATCACAACTTTTGGATAAAAAATATGAAAGCATCTTGCGATGGTTCCTGCTGTTTCTCCTGTAAAGGATAGTTCTTCTTGTACTGGATGAGCCAATCATAATCGACTGCTTCATCTTTGCAATACTTACGCAGGCTCCGTCCCTTTCGGTTCTGGTTGTAGTCCTGCATCACCTTTTCAAAATATTCTTTGCTTTCCATTTTATGTGAATTTTAAAACGGTTGCAAAGATAATATTTTTCATTTACCCCACCTTACGCTGTATTGGTGGTTTACCTTCGATGTCAAGGAATGGCTGAAGGAAATCGACTTCCATCTCTAGAAAGCCCGAACAGATCCCAGAAATTCGTGCTAATCGTGAGATTCGTGTTTACCATCATCCTCTCCCATCCTTTTAATCACCTTGCATGGATTACCTGCGGCAATACAATTTGCAGGAATATCCTTTACAACAACAGAACCAGCACCTATCACAGAGCCTTCACCAATAGTAACTCCTTTAAGGATGATACTCCTGGCTCCGATTAGTACATGATCCTTGATAACGATAGGTGCACATTTAGCTGTATGGTTATCCATACTCACCATAGGAGCAAACATCTCACCAGAATCACGTACTCGCCAATCAAGATTATGCGCATCAGAATCCATGATAATGCAATCACCACCAATATTCACATAGTTACCGATGGTAATTCGCTCTTTCGCCCAAAGGCAAGTTGAAGACATACCTACATGATGACCAATCTCTATGATTGAGTTTGGGCGTTCTGTAATTATGCATCCCCTTTGATTGCGACACAACGGATTATAACAATCACCAGAGGTAAAAGTGAAATCATCTCCAATCTCGACTTTCGAATCTGGATGAATGTCAAGATAGATGTGATTGAATACCATTGCCCTCTTGCCTAAATGATTCCTTCCGATGCAACCTCTCAAACACAAGCGGTTGTATCTGAGATAGAACTGCTTGCGTAGGAAACGAGGGAAATGAAGGAACTTGCGAGTATATAAGCTAAGTAATCTACTCATTAATATTTGTTTTATTTAAATCTATCTATTTTCTGTTTTACGAGTTGAGCGATGATTCTATAACCTTCTTTCTTAAAGTGACATGCAACCACTGGGTTAACCCTGGCAAAGGCATCCTCTTTAAATCCACCCTGCAGAAGAAGAAATACCTCGCTCTTATGGTCATAGGAAGAAATAAATGTCGGAATGTCGTTATTACCAATAAAGGTATCAAACTTTCGTTCACCACCATTAAAGAGCACCACATCATGTGCCAACAACATTGGATAAGCACCCAGTCTTGCCATGATGGTAAGCGTATTCTCACCACCGACTCCACAATTGACGACATTATAGCCATATCCTAAAAGGTCTTGCAACACTCCTGGGTAACTATCATCACCCATAAAGGTTTCTTTGAGGAATTGCTTGATGCCATTGCCTCCCACATTTGTATGGCTAGCAGTTAAAGAATCACCCCAACATACTACCGTTTTCTTCTCCTTGTCATCCGAACAAGATACAAGGATGGAAAGGAACTATATCGCCCCCTAAGCCAGTTATTTGTTAATTTTGCTTTCATTATAATAAACTCTGTAGATCATTTAATAATTTATCAACTATTTGATCTGGATTATGTCTCACTACGGCAACTTCCTTGGCGGCTTTACCTATCGCAAGATTTTTTTCCGGATTTAAAAATAAATCTTCAAGCAAAAAAGCTAGCTGATAGGGATCATTGGCTGGAACCAGATAACCCGTCTTTCCATTCTTAATGAGCGAAGGTACACCACCTACGTATGTCGCAATCGGAGTGCATCCCAAAATCTGCGCCTCACAAAGACTATTAGGACTATTATCTATGTACGAAGTATGGACATAAACCGTAGCATGGCAAATAGCATCACACAGTTGCTCAGCCGAAGCTACACCACAAAGGGAGACATTCACCTTTTCATGCTTGATGGCTAGTTGCTTCTCGACAATAGAAGGATTGATATTGCCATAACATTTCCACTCGAAAAACACGCCTTTCTCAGAAAGCATTTTCGCCGTCTTCAATACTAAATCATAGCCTTTATAGAGAGGACTGGATATAGTGGTAACTATCGTCAGCTTATCGGGCAAGGCTCTCTCCATTGGCTGATAGAAGACAGGTCGCAACACTTCGCTGGCAAAGAGATAGTTAGCCCCAGGATGCAATATCTGCATAACCCGATAATCCCAATCTGTCCTACCGAAATAGTTCATCACCCGCTTACATATCTCAGTTTCACGAGCGCAAGAAACCATCCACATTTTGCGTTCAATCCTCTTATGGAGCCTGTTTTTCCATCCATTACCGATGGATTTATATTCTTTCCAAGAAACGAACGGAGGTAGATAAGCATTCAGACATGGATTGAGAATGCCTTGGATATGAAGTATCACAGGAATGTCCGTAATGCCAGCCACCAACCCAAACGGCATCTCCGAACCAAACACCATGATGACATCAGGCTTGAAATCTTCCAATGGCTTTCGGATGATTTCCTCATACAAAGGAATCCGCTTTCGCTCATTAACTATAAGTGTATTCGCAGAGCAGATGAAGGCTTGTGCCTTTTCCTTCCAACTGTGCTTAGGAAAGCGAAGAGGATAATAAGTCACCCCCTTCTCAATTACTTTTTCCTCCTCGCCATCGAGAAAGAAGGCAATACCCAGTTCTACATCCTCTCGCTTCATCAGCATAGCCTGAAGCGAAGACAACCATCCCCCACCATTATAAGTATTGTTATGCTTATAGAGGCAAGGAGTATTTGTGTACCATAAAATTTTCATATAAAAAAAACTAAAATAAACTATAGATTATTTATCGCATAAATATATCTTTCAATAAACTTATCCATAGTAAACATTTTTTCAAACAATTTTCTATTACATTTTCCTTTTTCTTGGTAAGCCACTTTATCTATATTTTTTTCCTCAATAAACTTTTGGACAAGACTTACAATATCATCAAAATTATCAATATCAAAGAATACTATTCCATTAGTATCATTTTTATCCAAAAGTTGGAAATATTTATTTCCACCAGTATTAGAAAGTAATAAATTTGTTGAAGAACGCAAAATTTCCAAAACGACTAAATCGAAATAAGTTTCCCTATTAGGAAGAATATACAAATCACTTTGACTAAGGAGTTCTTGCGTATTATTAATAAATCCAAGTTCAATCCATCTCGGATGTTTCAAAGGCAAAACTGGACCAACACCTGCACATAAGAAATAAAGATTGTCATACTTTTTTAGTAGCTTCATACCAACCTCTTTCAAAATGTCATATCCCTTAATCTCATTATGTCGTCCAAAATAGGTAATAACAAAAGCATTATCAGGTATTCCTAAATCTCTAAACTTTTGGATTTTTTCTTCATCAAAACTACAATCCATTATTGCAGAAGGGACATAAAAAAATTTAGCTGCATTCTTTTCAAAACATTTTTTCAATAAACTATTTTTTTCATATGGTTCTCGCGCCTCAAAACAAGGGAACATAATATAATCAACCTTGTTAAAAGCGGAAGATTCTCTTTTTAATAAGAAATATCTGAACCATTTCCACCAAATAGGATTATTTGAAACTAACTCATCAGTTAACGGACATGGGCAATGAGATGTCAATATTTTCTTACCCTTAAAATTCACTAGTAGTTTTTCGGTTGCAAGGATATCTGTTGACCAATGAAAATGAATATAATCGAATTCATTTAAATTCAAGTTTTCAGGAATGGATAATTTACATCTATTTTTAATAAAAAGATAATTATATAAAGCCTTAATATTAGAAAGAAAGGCACGTATTTTACTTGTTTTTTTATTTGTAGTTGTTACCTGAGTTTTATTTTTAAAATAATCAGAAAGAAAAGCAATCTGGTTATTGGGATGTTTTTTAAGAAACTCATGTATATTATAACAATACCCCATAGGTCCCCCAATATTCTTCAATTGGAAATTGTCCCAAATTAGCACTTTCGGGGAACTATTAATTGTAAAATTACCATCTATCATATCGTATTTTTTGAAGTTTAAATATTCATACATTTTTTCCTTAGAACTTCTCCATTACCTTCTCAACAATCGGAGCCATGTCGTAATATTTATATTCCGCAAGACGACCACCGAATATAACATTCTCTTCCTTGTCTGCCAGTCCTTTATACTTGGCATATAGCTCAGAGTTCTGCTTGTCATTCACAGGATAATATGGTTCCATACCATCCTTCCACTCTGTGGAATACTCTTTCGAAATGACTGTCTTTGAGCATTTATACACATCCTGACCAAACATCTCGAAGTGCTTGTGCTCAATAACACGAGTGTAAGGAACTTCACGCTCTGTATAGTTCACAACTGCATTGCCCTGATAATTTGGTTTATCAATAATCTCTGTCTCAAAGCGTACTGTACGATAATTTAGTTTACCAAACTGATAATTATAGAATTCATCTATCTTGCCAGTGAACACTATCTTGTCAGCGATACCCTCCCAATAAGAGCGATTTTCAAAGAAATCTACATTTGTTTTCGTCTCTACTCCTTCTAACAAGCCTTCAATGAGTTTGTTATAACCACCTACAGGGATACCCTGGTACTTATCATTGAAGTAGTTATTATCGAAGATGAGACGAACTGGTAAACGCTTAATAATGAAAGCAGGAAGTTCTGTACATTTTCTTCCCCACTGCTTCTCAGTATATCCCTTGATAAGTTTCTCATAAATGTCTTTTCCTATCAATATCTGAGCCTGTTCCTCCAAGTTACGTGGTTCTGTTACGCCATCTGCTTTCATACGAGCAACAGCTTCCGCCTTCTGCTCATCAATCTTAGCCTGAGCTTCTTCAGGTGTAGTTACGCCCCACATCTGATAGAAGGTGTTCATATTGAAAGGCAGATTATAGAGTTTGCCCTTATAGTTAGCTACTGGCGAGTTGGTATAGCGGTTAAACTCCACAACAGAGTTTACAAAGTCCCACACCTTCTTATTGGATGTATGGAAGATATGTGCGCCATACTTATGCACATTGATACCTTCGATATTCTCACAATAGATGTTGCCACCTAAGTGAGAGCGCTTGTCTATCACCAAGCACTTCTTGCCTTGCTTATGAGCAAAATGTGCGAAAGTGGCTCCGAAAAGACCAGAGCCTACTATTAAGTAATCATAATGATTTTCCATATAATAATTATCGTTTTATTTTTGACAATATTTGAACTAGCATTTCGTCCTTGCAGATACATAGGATAATGAAGTAAGCCAAGACTCCACAGCAACCTTGCAGAAGCAAGATGGTGAACGTAGGCAGTTGTAAGAGGCTTAAACCATATAAGGCGAAAGCCATCACTACGCAACCCAACGCATAAGTTAGATGCGATTTCTTAAAATATATTATAGGTATATACCTGCGACCAATGAAATACATCGAAACAGTCGTGGCTACCTCTGCTCCCAAATAAGCTATAGACGTACCTATATAAGAGAAAAACGGAATCAAACACAGGTTGAGAATCAAATCTGCAACCGCTCCTATACCGCAACACAAAGTTACGATATTGATTTTCCCTTTAGGAAACAACACCTGAATGCCAAAGATATTAGAGATTGCGACCATTAATATAATCGGTGCTATAATCTGTGATGGCAAAATAGAATGTTCGAACTTAACTCCACATAAAGCCGTGATAAGACTTGGCGCACAGAAGATGAGACCAATCGTCATTGGAAGTGCTATCGCCAAAGTGAAATCGTAAGACTTTTGAATTAAACGATTGAATTCATCTTCCTTGTTCTCCGCAATGAGGTGAGATGCTCGTGGCATCATAACAGAACCAAGACAGACAGACATCGTCAGCAACATTTGCATCACCTTAGTGGCTGCTGCAAAATATCCTACCGCCAAAGCATTCTTCAAGAATCCCAATAAAACCGTATTCAGTTGGAGATAAATACTGGTTACCACAGAGAACGAGAAGACCTTTAAGACAGGCTTGATATGTCGCTTGATATGAAGTTCAGAGAAGATGATGTTCTCACGATGGATGTACTTACGAAGACGGAAGAAGTTGAAGATATTACCACCTAAGACTCCAAAGACGGTATAACAACCATAGTAGAGCAAATCTGTCTTACTCTTCACAAAGATGAATAAGAGAACAACAGAAACCGTCTTGATGATAAGTCCTCGTATGGTGATATATTTAAAATCCTCTATTCCCTGATAAAACCATTCACAGCCGATAGCCGTAAAAAAGATGGTAAGGCTCAGAATCAAGAACAATGGTATGTTGACTTGAATCTGCGGAACAGTCAAACAAAGGATGGCGACTATAGCATAGCCCACCAATGTCAGCATCGAATGCAGCAACAGGATCTCCATCGCCGTTCGATTCATCTGTACCACATCACTTCTATTTCTTGCTATCTCTCGGATGGCATACATCGGTATGCCTAAGCAAGTGAACAAGGAAATATAACTGATAATGGACTGGAAGAAATTGATCTGTCCGATACCATCAGCCTCTATTACTCGGCAAACATAAGGAAAGGTTATCAATGGGAACAGCATCTGTGTTCCCGTATTGATAAGATTGAGTATATAATTAACTTTTACTGATTGTGCCATTAGTATAAATCTACATTGATATCGAATGGTGAATCAAAGTCTTTCAGCATCGCATGCTTCGTATCCTTCTCTGAGAGATTAGCATGTTCCGTTGGTATCTTCCAATCAATACCGAGGGTTTCATCGAGAATCGAGATACCTCCATCAGCCTCTGGGTGATAAAAGTTATCACACTTGTATTGGAATACTGCTGTTTCTGAGAGAACGGCGAAACCATGGGCAAAGCCTTTTGGGATGAAGAACTGGCGATGATTGTCTTCTGTCAGTTCTACTGCCACATGCTTGCCATAGGTTGGTGATCCTTTGCGGATATCTACAGCTACATCAAGCACTCTACCTTTTACGCAACGTACCAGCTTGCTCTGGGTATATGGTGGGCGCTGGAAGTGCAAGCCTCGCATTACGCCATAGCTGCTCATAGACTCGTTGTCTTGGCAGAAGTGAACACTGTGTCCCAGGATTGGGGCAACCTTTTCTTCAAACTCTCGCTCGCTGAAGCTCTCGAAAAAGTAGCCACGAGCATCACGGAAGAGGCGTGGCTCTATAATGAGCACGTCTTCTATTTCTGTTTTTACTATATTCATTGTTTTCTAATATTCTAAATTCTTTTTTAATGTTTGATCTTTCTCTTCAAGTATTGAAAGGAGATACTTGCCATAGTCATTCTTCAACATAGGCTGAGCATTCTCTCTCAACTGTTTTGCCGTAATCCAACCCTGACGGTATGCTATACCTTCCAAGCAAGCTACCTTCAAGCCCTGGCGCTTCTCCAAGACTTCGATAAAGGTAGATGCCTCTGAAAGGGAATCATGGGTTCCGGTATCGAGCCAGGCGAATCCTCTTGCCATGGTCTGTACCTTCAGCTGCTTATCCTTCAGGAACTCCTGGTTTACTGTTGTGATTTCCAACTCACCACGAGCAGATGGTTTGATATGCTTAGCCACTTCCACCACCTTATTAGGATAGAAGTATAAGCCCACTACAGCATAATTGCTCTTTGGATGCTGAGGTTTCTCCTCGATGCTCAGACAATTACCTTGCTCATCAAACTCAGCCACACCATATCGCTCTGGATCACTTACACGATAACCGAAAACGGTTGCCTTGTTGTTCTGCTCTGCATCTACTACAGCCTGATGCAACATCTGGTTCAAACCTGCACCATAGAAAATATTGTCGCCAAGTACAAGGCAAGCAGACTCATTACCGATGAACTTCTCACCGATTATGAAAGCCTGTGCCAAGCCATCTGGTGAAGGCTGCTCAGCATACTCAAATTTCACACCCAGCTGGCTACCATCACCAAGCAATCGCTTGAAGCCTGGCAAGTCAAATGGTGTTGAGATAATCAGTATCTCACGGATACCTGCCAACATCAAAACCGAGATAGGATAATAAATCATCGGTTTATCAAAGATAGGAATCAGCTGCTTGCTGATACCCTTGGTGATAGGATACAAGCGTGTACCGCTACCACCTGCTAATACGATTCCTTTCATGAAATATCTTATTATAATTTTTTCTGATAAAATTTCATCATTCTCATTGCTTCACTGTGAGAATCAAATCCATTCTTCTTTACCTCTTCAGCATAGCTTCTTCGCTTGCTAAGATTTGCATTCACCACATTGATAATAGTATCAGCCCAAACTTCAGGCGATTCATTTAATCCTATGTAGTGTGCCAACTCTGAAGCTGTAGTCTCTTCTGTTATATTCTTAGAGAAGAAGATTGGTAAACCTGCACATTGAGCTTCTATGCCAACAACAGGCATACCCTCATACAAACTTGGTAGCAAGAATGCATCAAAAGCATTATAAAATTGCTTGATGTCATCACGACGACCTAAATCCTCTACTCTATCTTGCAATCCATATTCTTTTATCTTTTCATGCATTGCCTTTTCTAATTCGCCAAAGCCAATCATGACAAGTTTAGCTTTAGGCTGTTTTTTAGCAATCGCATTGAATATATCAATCAGGAAAAGAGGATTCTTCTGATCAACATATCGTCCGATAAAGCCATAGATCACCTTGTCTTCCCATCCAAACTTCTTTCTGGTTTCATCTCTAAGAACCTTATCGAAAGCATTGGCATCAGCATTGATTACAGTCTTGAATATTGTAATATCACCTTTATCATAGGTTTTCTTACCAAATTGCCAAACTCCACAATCTATAGAATTTGCCATGTAGTAATTAGCAAACCAATGGGAGAAAGGACGAAGAGCCAGTTTTACTATAGTTTTCTTCTCATTCTTGTCACCTTTAGATATACTCTCAGAGATTCTAACCTTTACACCAGCTAGCCAACCCAAGAACATAGGAAATACATTCAAAGTATTATCAAAGGCATGCATGATTTCATATTTATTGTCCTTCAATATTTTATAAGTCTCTCTCATATGCGCTCCAATATGCTTGTAAGGAGCAACCTTATAAACCCTGCCACCTAAAGAAATAATTTCTTCCTCAGGAATACCATTTGAATCAGAATCACAGATAAAGTCAAACTGAATCTGGGTTCTATCAATATGTCGGTAATACTCCATAATAAGATTTCGTTTTCCGCCAGAATGGAGTACACCTGCAATAATTGCAATTCTCTTCATAACCATTAACTATTTTACAGATTCATTATAAAAAGTAGAGATACCATTCAACATAGGAGTCAACTCAACTTGTGCCAAACGTTGCATCTTTTCAGTATCCAAAACCATGTTAGACACATCCATAGGGCGGGCATTCTCATAGACAATCTTAAAATCCTTCTTTGTGATAATCTTCAAGAAAGCAAGAATATCATTCACAGAATAACCTCTGCCACTGCCCAAGTTAACGGTCTCGTTGTAGACATCCTTATCTATCAACTGATAGAATACCTTTGCCAAATCATCAATATAGATATAATCACGGATTGCCGAGCCATCACCCCAAACTTCTACAGGTTTATCCTCCAAGATCTTACCAATTGCTACAGCCACCAATCCTTGCTTACCATGTAAATTTTGACCATGACCATATGGATTAGATGGACGAACAATTAAGTACTTCAACTTTTCTGTACGATTTTTAAAAAGAATACTATTCTCCATCATTTGCTTTGACCAGCCATAGTAAGAAATAGGTGCCATTTCATCTGTCTCAACAAATGGTAGCATCGTTGAACGATTACCATATATAGTACCACCAGAAGAGAAATAAACAAACTTGATATTCTCCTTAGCACAAATCTCCATCAACTTGATGGAAGGGAATATCATGTTCTTAAACTCATTGTTGAAATCATCATATCCACTACCAGGAATCAGCGTAGACACAAGATGAACCACGATATCTATCTTGTTACCAATCAAAATCTTTTCAACCTTGTCGATATTACCTAAAGCCTCTCGGTAAATCTTTACATTAAGGCCATCAAGTCTTGACACATTGGCAAACTCTGGTTCTACAACAAAAACATTATATTTTTCGTTTGTCAAAAACTGCTTGACCAAACTGGAGCCAATAAATCCCGCTCCTCCTATAAAAAGTATATTCATATTATTGCATATTACTATTAAATCTCAGCATAAAGAAATCCAACTGCATAACATCATTGAATTCGAAGATACTTTCGTTTCTACGTGCTGGCAGTAACATCATTTTGACTTCTTCTCGCAATGAATCACATCCGGTTTCTCCTTTCTTATAATCTTGACCGCCTCTCTCAAAGCCTTCAAATCATTCAAAGGATTGAGCGAGCGGAACAATGATATTTGACCTCAATACCATTTCTGATGACTGGCTGATGCTTATCATCCTTACCACAAGCAATGATATACTCATTACCTTCCACCTTATTACATATAATAGTGTTTCGGATATAAATATCCAAGCCTCCTATCATCTGACCGATATGTAAAACCTTCATTACTTAAACTTTTTTCTTCTACAAATACTCAATTATCTAGCCAATTATCAAGTCAAGCACAATATCTTTCATATTTCTTGCTGCACCCTTAATGTTATCGAAGCTCACCACTAGACTGTCATCCCAAGTATTAATCCGCTCAACACTAAAAGAAAAATCTCTTTCATCATAATGACAATCATAGATTTCTTTGTTTACACGTACAGTAAAACTATCTCTCTTACTGCTGATGCAAAATAATGGCATGAACATTCTTACTGCTAATTCTCCCTGTAAGTTCTCAATTAGCATTTCGAAAATACCCCCAAGCGATAATCTCGTAAAAAACCGGATACAATATAGGAGTTTTACAAAATCAATATTTGTAGGAATCTTTATCTTATCATTTACCCAATTTGACTTTATATGAGTTTCAATATTATCGTCAATAAATTCCTTACACCTCCGAACAGAAAGTCCCTTTATAGCAACAAGTAAGTAGAATGTATCCGATTCAAACTTATGAGGATACAAGGCTCCCCTGATATTGAGAATATCAGTAATCCCGAAAGTTTGGACAAGTTTATTTTCAACTTGCTTTTGAGCTTCGTCCGAGATAGAGAATTTAAATGGCAATGTATTCAGAAACTTATTCATATACCCCTCATAATTCGCCTCTTTACCATAGAAATGGTGGAAAAGATGCTTTGCTATCTCGTAATCCATCACAAGGATTATCTTATCAAAGCCAAACTTGTTACCATGAGGAACCTCCGAATAATAGGGATTATCTACCTGAGAGGATAAGACATTCATAATGCGGAATAGATGAGCAGGATCTATTCTATCCAAATCTTCAATAATCAAAACAGACTTAGCCATCATCTGCTCCAAAGACTTCTGGATAAGACAGGTAAAAGCATCACATTCACTGATACTACCCATCTTTCCATAGAATCCATTGAGGTAATCATCTACTACATGAAGAACATCTTGACTTTTATACTTATCATGAATGTTAGAAGCAAGATCTTTCAAAGCCTCATACCCATCTTTCAATCCTTCTATGGGAATGATTGAAGCAACAAAGTCGCCTAACTTTAACAAAGATTCTTTGTTGCATACCGCATCAAATATCTTATCATACCCCTCTTTAAAGTCATAGATACGATTATCCTTTATGAGTTGAAACAGAATATCACGCTTGATATACTCAATGACATCCCGATTCTCCTCAACCACATAGTTTACAGGATGGAGAGTGATAAAATAGTAATCATTCTTCTTTTTATCATAGCTATTTATGAACTCATTCAGAAAGTAAGACTTACCGTCTCCAAACCTAGCAGAAAATATGATTCTGCTCTCATTTTCAAACACCTGCTTGAAGTCTTGAATGTTTTGAGAAATATCAATTGTATCCATTGTTGTTGCTAAATCAATTAAAACTTGGGCTTTTGAAGAAAAACATTGAGATATCAATAAGTATTCAAGAACATCTTACTTTCTTGTTTTCACTTTATTGAAGAGTTTTTGAACAACTCCAAATCCAATAAAAGATAACAAACAAGCAATTCTTGCTTTCTTTCTTGCTCTATTGTCCATCAACACAGACAAACGAATCATTTTTATACGACGTTCTAAATCTTTACGATGCTCATACCCATTAGGCATTTGCAACAACAAATGAAAAGCAAAACTAACAATGCGACAATTATAACTTTTAATGATTGCTTGAAGCTTATCTCTATCCTTATCCATCAGAGCCATCAATCGCAAGCCACTATCCAACTTATGTGGAGAGAAAGCTGCACCTTCAATACTATTGCTACGAAGTAAATAAAAATAACTCTGCTCGTCATTAAAAACTACCTTATTTGCTTTCAATAAAAGACGATATGTCGTTGGAAGGTCTTCAAATAGTAAACCTTGTGGATAGCGAATACCATCAAACAAGCTAGCCTTATACATTTTTCCCCAAGCTGTAGTATCAAAATGCTCTTGGTAGAACATTATTTCTGCTGCATGAAGTCCATCTAAAACCCAATCTTTAGTTGATTTTGGGCTTGGATTTGGAGATGATCCTTCGTAAAAAGAACAGAATGTATTAACACTAACATCTGCTCCATATTTCTCTATCAGATGATAAAGGCCCTCTATATGAGTAGGCGATATATAATCATCGCTATCCACGAACACCACATACTCGCCAGTCATCACGTCAAGAGCCACATTGCGAGCATCAGCCAATCCACCATTCTTCTTATTTATTACTTTGATGCGAGCATCCTTCTTGGCATATTCATCACAAATCTCACCACATCTGTCAGGTGATCCATCATCCACTAACCAAACTTCCAAGTTTTGGTAAGTTTGGTTGAGAATGCTATCTATACATTGAGGTAAATATTGTTCAACGTTGTAACATGGAACAATAACACTTACTAACGGATAATTCATAACCTATCATTAATTTTCAAACTTTTGTAAGCCCAATCATTTCATTAATTTAAAATGTGAAATAACAGCATTGATGACTTTTAGTTGGCATTTATCAAACTTTCTTGCATAAAGAATATCAGGATTTAGAAATAGTTCTTCAAGTTTTTCCATTGGTACTAACTCTGGTGACGAACCATTAAATTTTGCATAGCGCAAGTTTCCCTTTTTCGAGAAGCGGAATTTGCCATCCCATAATAGCATTTGCTTATATAGCTCATCCGCACACACTGTGTATTTAAATACTCCCCTGTACTTCGGATATTCAGATACCAAATATTGCACAGCTTTATGTGTTAGACTCGCCCATTCCGAACCATATTTAAATACTAAAGGAGTGTTTCTTAAGCGATTGACATGAATTATTTTTTGCAACAAAAGTAAAGAATGGCGAATAATCTTATATACGACACCATAGCGCATATGTTTTGTGCAAAACCAATAATATTGTAGTCTCTTGATAGCATCAGGATATTCACTACAATCTAAGAACTCTACATTTTTATTTTCAGACTTGGCAAAATATTCAAGTATATAAGATGCAGATTTCATAGGCAAATCTTGTGCCGAGATTAGATGTATTCTATCATAATCATTCTTAGAATCAAGAACAGCCTTGAATAAATCTAATTCTGATTCTACCAACGAAATATCACCCCATCTCACATCATGCCTGTTTACAAAATACAAATGTGAATGACTAGGAGAGATAATATCGCTCTGCATGATAGAACTCTTAAAATCTAAATGCAGGAATATGTCTATCAAAGGATGATCTAACAAGCTTAATAACGTATTTATTTGTTCTACGTTTTTATGAGCCATGATACAAATTGCATGTTTACACATTTTTTCCTATTTATGAACTATTGTATACTCTATTTTCCTAGCAAAACATCCTGCAATTTTCGAGAACAAGCTTCCAAAGAATAGTTCTTTCTTATAAAATCAATCATACTTGACTTTGAGAAATCTTTATTCAAACATTTAACAACAGCTTTTCCTATTTCATCAACACTATATGGATTGACAAGCTCCGCATGTCCATGCCAATATTCTTTAGGAGCACCCAAGTTCGTCAAAACGACTTCCGCTCCAAAGGCAGCAGCCTCCATAGCTACCATTCCCACACCTTCCAATAGACTTGGCAAGGCAAAAACTTTACATCGTTTATAATATGAGATTAATTCTTCATCTGATATTCTCCCTACATAATGAATATTTTTAGAATCACCAATTTGATCATCCAACCATTTTTCTTCATCACGGCCAACCAAAGTTCCTGCCAAAACAAGTTCAAAGCCATACTTTTTAGCAGCTTCGATTATACGTGGAACATTTTTGTTCTCGGCACTTAATCTACTACAATGGAAACAGAAATTTTCCTTGTTCTCTGGCATCGAATCCGCAACACCGAATCGCAATGATAAAGGTACAATTTTGATTTTTTCACTGCTAATATCACAGCATTCCGACAGATATTCCGTTTCTTGTTCGCTTCTTGTAAGATAAAGTTTAGCATCTCTTCCATAAAGATAAAAATCATGGAAACGAGAAGATAGTCCTAAATGTTTTTTTGCGCCCCAATATTTAACAAAGAACTTATATACCTTTTTCGACCATTTTGGGTCAATAATAGGAGCAATCGCTATATTAGGATTAATTTTAGACAATCCTCTTATAAGATTAGGGAACATTTCACCAAACGACAAAAGAATAATCCAATCATATTTTCTCCAATCATTATCTTCCCAAAAATTAATTAAGTCACATTCGTGCCCCAACAGCTCTAAGCCATCATGCCACATAATTCCTTGTTGTAATACACCGTCTCCAATTGACAATGCTGAATTTGTATTAATAATCGCTATTTTCATAAATCGTTAATTATATAATTTGCTATTGTATTTCCCTTAGCTAATGGTAGTTTCCATGAAAGTTTATGAATAACTTGAGAATGATATATCTCATTCCAGGTTGTATCATCAAACTCCAGGTTAAGCATTTTTGTCATTTTACAGACTTCAGGATTATCTACAGGATTCTCATCAATCACATTTCTAAACTCATCGAATTTATAATAAGCAATAGCTATTGAGTAATCCACTAGAAAATAATCTATCAGGCTATTCTCTTTACTCCAATAATTAAGGAATAAATTTAAAACATACTTAGCTACAGCATTCTTATGACCTGTACCTATAAAGAAAGCAGACCACATATTTCCCCCATTTACATGCCTTGGGTTATAGGTCTTATTTTTTATACTATAAAATGGTGAGTCATAATGAGGCAAGAAATCAGAAAGAAGAATTGTTGAGTCTATCCAAAATCCACCATACTCACTCAACAATGCCATTCTGAGCAAGTCAGAGAAATGAGTGAGAGTTATCTTACCAGAATGAAGTTTTTCATATATATAATCTGGAAAACTTACATATTCTGATATATTGTTTTTGTCTAAAGCTATCACTTTATGGCTACCAGCATATTTTAATAGATTAGAATACGCTTTCTTAACTATTGGTGGGGAATTCTCAAAACTTTGATGCCAATACACCCATATAGGGCAATCGTCTCTTATGGGTTCTTCCAAGGAGTATCCTTCTGGTAAAGAATCCCCGGCATATCTTTGCAGATAAGTTAATATTTCTTTATGCTTTTGCCCATTACCAATTTGGGTATATGGAGCCAAAGTAAAAGCTGCAGCTTTCACTGGATTGAAGAAATGGCACTTGCAGAACCACTCCTTCTTCAAGGCTAGAACTTTGTTATAAATTCGTAAATAGTTCATATTATAAAACGACTATTTTATTAAAAAACTATGATATTCCTTGTCACTTGCTAATGTAAAGAGTCTTATCAGCATAGCATATCGCTCTGCGCCCAAAACTCTCAATGCGAGTCTCAACATTGGCTTAACGACTTTGTCCTCCAACTTCTTACCTTTATTTTTCTCTTCCTTTGTATAAGAAGCAAAACCAGTCTGCTTGGTACTTGCCTTCAAAAGCAAGCGACTATTCTTCAAAATTTTATAGAATGGCGTATTAATCTCAAAAGGATTAAACTCTACCTTATGCTCATTGAGATAAACTCTAAATATTCTTCTCTGCAAAGGAGTTATTACAGAGCCATCAAAATAATGATTGAAACCATAGGTCATCTTGCTAAATCTATCATAACCATTCGCATAAACCCGCTCTCTATATTCCTCAATAATTGGCTTAAATGAAGGATAGGTCGTTACATTGAACTGTGGATGACGACGGTTGATGACAGAGGTCTCAAATGGATCAAATCCAGAGAAATGGAAGAACAACAGCGGAAATTCATCTCCTGTTTTCTTTCTGCGAATCATGTACCCTTGCTTTTCATCGATGAAAAGCTCACGTTCATGCAGATTCCAAATAGCGACATTCATACCATGGTGAGATGACACACAAGTTGCCTGTGGGAAGAATGCAGGAATATAGTCCATCCACTTTTGATCGACAAAAAGCCCTTCAGAACTTTGCGAATAACATTTATACTGTAAACGATTCTGCCACCACTTTGCAATTTCCTGACCTACTTTATCATTCTTTAAAGCACAAAAACCTAAGTTGTATATGCCTACCTTATTAAACGTCTCTTCTGATACCGCACCATCAAAATGCTCTTCAATATCACAATAATGAGGAGTCAGAACCACAGACTTATTATTTAAACATTCATATATATAATCCAAAGGACGAGTTACGTAAATATCTGGATCGAGATAGATAACCTTCTCATAACCCTCCTTAAACAGCTTACCAAAACAGAATGGTTTAATGGAAGTATTGAACTCTATGACATCATATTTGAATGCCATATTCACCCAATCAGGTATCCAACTTTTATCCAAAGCAACTACACGATCTACATCTTCCACTCCATCTATCTTGTCAGCCAAGAAGATAAAGAAATTCAAACTCGGATTATGCTTCAAGAACGATTCTCCCAAAGTCAACGCTTGTGCCAAATAATTTTTGGCGCATATTGTAAATGCACAATTCATATCAATGTATTCTATTTTTTATTATTTTGTTACTATTTTCTTCAATATCTTTGCAGGATTGCCACCTACCACACAATAAGGAGGCACATCCTTAGTTACCACGGAATTGGCTGCAACTATCACGCCATCGCCAATATGTACATTCGGCAATATCGTACATTTGTCACCAATCCATACATTATCACCAATAATAATCTCACCCTTACTCTCCACTTTCCTTAAAGAAGGGCGTTGTCGTAAAGATTCAAACGAAGAGTTACCATGAGAGTTGTCTGTAATGGTAACCCATCTACCTGTTAGCACACCATTGCCGATATAAACTCTATTGACACAAGTAATATGGTTAAACTGACCGATATCACAATGCTCACCTATTACCAACTCTGGAACTTTTTGAGTAAGCGGCCATGCTGTGAGTATATTGTTTCTATCTATACGAGTTTCTTTACCGATAACAATAAACTTCGCTCCCCTAAGGAATAATCCTCGCTGGACAAAGCCGTCACATTTTTTAAATTCATTCATTATCCAAAAGGAATAAAGCCTATCAAGCCATGTTGATATTTTTATGAAAACCAAATGGTAGCCAACCAACTTATCTATAGGATAAAATATCTTTTGAAAAGAATAAAATACAATATTTTTTATTACATGAAAAAACGAACGGTTCATTACGCCATTACTTATTAGGCATATTTCTCTCTACGCGACGGTCGATGGAACATTCCGTCAAAGATTCCAGCAAACATGGCAGACAGTTTCTTCCATTTGTTAGATTCACCTAAAACGATTTTGGCAAACCAAGTTAAAAAGAAATCTATTAGTATCTTCTTTTTCGTCTCCTTGGACAGAGGATAATCATGCCAAAGGATAAGATAGTTGCGCATGATACCATATAGACGCATCGGCGAATAATTGGTAACTTTAAAACTTCTCCCAAGGAATCTTCCATAACCACCTTCACCATACTTCTGAACGATGTGACTGTTGCCTACGAGCAAACATAGCAAATGATGTTTACTTGCCTCCAGCATCAGCCAATCATCAATGGCATCAACGAAGAAATCGGTATTGTAACCTCCGATTTCATTCAAAAATCGGATTGGTATTACTGCACCAGAGTTGATACCACCAGAATATATATATGTGAAAGGTGTGTCATTACCTGCCGAAGTAGATGCGAAATACACAGTGTTAAACTTTGTGATACTTTCATGGCTAGAAATTTGGCTAATATAGGCATCAAGACCTACCCAATGGGAATCTTGATCCATCGTCATCAAATAATCATAGCCATTTTCTGAGGCATATTTCCATGCCTCATTATACGCATGGGATAGGCCTAAATTACCCCCCCCATATTCTCCCCTTCGACTAATAACATAGCCTAGGAAAACATCCTTGCCACAACCACCAGGGGTATTATCCCATAGGAAGAAATCGTCTATATATTTAGACATATCTCCCAAAAGAGACTTTACGTTATCCCAGTCTGGTCGTAACAATATGATAGAACAAAGAATTTTCATAATTTTACATTTATTTTTCACCCAAGACAAGCATCCGAGAGATGTGAGTCTTAGATAACAATTTGCATATCAATATAGTTAGCATGCTCAAAACCAAAGCTACAAGCAATGCTACACAAACATCAACTATTACATAACCTGTAGATGATACAGACCATTCATTTTTATTCACTATATAATCTATAATAAAGACATGTATGAGATACATACCAAGAGTTTTGCTTCCCCAATAGCTGAACTTATTATACTCCTTAGAAATCAATTGCATAAGGATTATAACAGAAACAGCCATTACCACACCTTGTATATGGCGCAATATAAAAATATGAACATCGCCTAAACTCACAAGTTTGATCAAAGGGAAGAGATAGAAAGACTTATAAAAAAGTCCGTATAATACACTCCATAGAATTACCCCCCCCACAACTCCGACAATTCTTGTAGTCAATGGGAGTCTGAAAAGTATATTAAGGACATCATACCTTCTTAAAATCAGTCCTATTGTAAAATAGGAAGTCATCTCCGAGAGGTTATTCCTTGTTACGAACAACATAGCTATATTAAGAATTATGGCTATTAGCCAAAATGTTTCTTTAATCTTCAACACAGCACAGCCTATCTCTATAAGAGCCGAAGCAAGTAGAATAGAGAACAAGCACTGTAAAAACCAGTAGCCATGCAGAAAGAACAGCTTGTCATGAGTCCAAGGCAACGACCATACACTGACAAAAATGCAAGGTATCATGATTCTCATAAAATTCTTTTTGATATACAATCCCCATTCTCTTATCGTTTTATCCCGAAACAAAGAATGGTAGCAGGCATAACCTGAAAGAATCATAAACAATGGCATATTAAATGATTCTATAGCAGGTCCAACCTCTCCAAGGTTAGCAAACGAACCAACATGATAGATAATAACAAGTAGCATCGCCAGCATTTTAGAATTATCAAGCCAAGAAAGTCTAGGTTTAATATTTATTCCCATATCCATTTATATGTCATAAAATCGGAATTCATATATCCATTATGTGCTCTTATTATATAAGATATAAATAAGAGAGATATAATAGGATATTTTGTTTTTTGACTAGGAAGGGCTCCAATAGCAGCAAGGAGATAAAAGAAATTGCAGAAACGATCAATTAAGTGTCCATCCAGTCCTCCTAACAAATTATAGATTATAACACCAACAAACAATGATTTTTCAAAAAAAGTACACTGCTCATTTTTTCGGTTCAGCCACAAAACGTAACAACACAATATAGACATCGGAAGATAAACTCGAAATCTATCAATTGCACTATCATATCCAGAACCTATGTAAGACGTCAATCGTTCCATTTCTGAAAATCCACCTAATAGGGAAGCGAACAATCCACCTGCATAAGTTGAAAATGCATTTGTTAGAAACAAAGAAATGATTACCATAATTATCATTGTTTTTCGTCTCAAGCTTAAGAAATAAGTACAAAATAGAAGTGGTATAATCAATAAAGAAGTAGAATGACACAACAGTGCCAAACTAAGAAATCCCACACATACATATTTCCAATTAGAAAATTTTTCAAAATATGCAATAAGCGCAATCAAGATAAACCCTTGCGCCATAGCCTGTCGTATCGTAACAATATACAATAGCCACAAACCAGGAAGCAACATCATGGAAAGTAAACTACCAATTTTATCTTTCGAATAAAGCTTTATGGCCCAAATAACAGGGATCATATATAATATGGTAGTAAAGAAGACAAAAACAAAAGGTGTTTTAGGAAACAGTACCTTTAATAAGTTCATCCATGCAAATATCACAGGCTGCTGCTCCATAACATCTCCATACCCCCAACCTGTTCCTAAATATGAATCAATATAGGTACACATATCTGGTCCCACATCATCACTTCTAAAAGCCATTAGGAATAACAAAAAGAATACAGCTATCCAAAAGAGCCGCTTGTTATTTGGGTGAAGTTTCTGAAAAAATCGAGCAATAAACAAAATTATCGCCCATACGTCATATATACACATTATACGTTTCTTTTTATAATATCTTTATAACATGCCAACAACTCTTGCTTAACATTATCAACAGAATGTCTTTTTCGAGCTTGGTCCATATTGTATTTGGAATAAGATTGCATTCTCGCTTTGTCTTCAAATAGTTCAACTATTGCATTAGCCATTTGCCATGGTTCATTAGCAGGAATAAGCAATCCACCCTTTTTATCTTCTACTAAAGTAGCTATTCCACCAACATGCGTTGAAATAATCGGCAAGCCTAACACCTGAGCTTCACAGATACTATTAGGACTATTCTCTATATAGGCCGTATGAACATAAATGGAACTATCTGTCAATATCTTGGCTAATTGCTCTGCTGTAACATATCCTAAAATCTCAATATTACAATCCGAGAATTTCAAATGTTCTTTATTCTCTACCGCCTTTTTCATAAGAGGATCAAGCTGCCCAGCAACTTTCCACGTAAAATCTACTCCCATATTTTTCAAAACATTCGCTGTTTTTAGCATCATGTCGATACCCTTCAAGAAAGAACTACAACCAACTGATATTATATTTATAACTTTGGATGTAGATAAACACCATTTTTTTGAAGATTCCAAGAAAACAGGCCTTAAAGCTTCCTCCACGTGATAGTATTTTGCCATCGGGCTCAGGGTGTTAACTAAAGCTCTATCCCATTCTGTACGTCCCATATAATTTGACACTGATTTCCAAATTTCAGTTTCCATATTCAAACGAGATAAATCCTTATAATAACTCCGATACAAACGCCATTGCTTACGTAGATCTAGACCTATAGCCTTACTAATAGTAAAGCCGTTATACTTAGGAGGATACAAGGAATTAAAGTACGAAATCCAACTACCCTGAATATGAATTACACAAGGTATTTTTGTATATTTCTGTATCATACCAAAAGCCCACTCATTTCCAAAAATATGTATTAAATCAGGTTTCACCTTATCAATTATCTTCAATTCCTCTGCTACAATATGGTTGCAATTTGGATTCCAAGAAAACTGATCTATTATTTTTTCCGTTAAAGAATATTTAAAATTCATCGGATAATACCAAACGCCATCAACACACTTGGCATCAGTATATTTATGACTTTCAAAAGCAATATGCAACTGGATTTCCGGACAACTCTTCACAATATTTTCTAAAGAGTCTTGCCAGCCACCACCTACTATACCAGAATGCTCATATCGTGAAGGCATTGTGGTTTCAAACCAAAGTATCTTAATCTTATTCATATATATCAAAAATCTTTTAAATTATCAGCCAACAACATATTTAGCGAAACTATTCTTTTTAAGAAGAACAACTATATACCAACTCACCAAAGTTATGACAAAAAATTGCATAAGTGGATATAAAATATAGTGCTCAGTCATCAAAGCATGAAAACAATCTATCCCATTCATCTCTTGGATTAGAATATGATGAACTATATAAATACCCATAGAGCATTTGTCAAGGCTTTTCATAGATGAAGATAGTGTAATCCCAGAAAAGTTCCTCAGAAACAGGAAAATAGAACAACAAAATAATAGACCTAAGAATCTTAAAGTTTCATCACTTTTATTGATGCAAGCAGTTGCAATCATTAGAAGCAACGAGCATATCATCACTGCACATTCATAATAACTTGACTTATTCTTTTTGAAGTTCATTGCTCCGAAAATCATACCAATTAAATAGAATGGAAAGTATTGACTAAATTGCCTTATTGTTAGTCCCCACATATTAATGGTAATTTTTTCTTGAAAGGCTATAACGAGACAACATATCAGTAACAAAATTATTCGCCACTTATATTCTGTCCGCAAGACAAAATCAATAATGCGGCCAAATAGATAACATTCGAAAATGGTCATCAAAAACCATAAATGAGAAATTCCATAAAACAGAGATTTTACAGGTATTTTTTGAACTACAACTATAATTATACCAACAATAAAGTATGGAAGCATGACACGTATGAACTTATCTTTAGTAAATTTCATAAGATTTCCATACCCCCCCCAGAATTCGCTTATAGCCAAATAAAAATCCTGCTATGATAAAAAACAGAGGCAAATGGATATTACGCATTATTGCTATGAATACATCCCATAACGGTACTGATAAATCTGCAGAATAAGCCGCATCATCCCAAACTCCATAAGCGCAAAGACAATGATAAAAAACAATTATAAGCATTGCGCTACATCTCAAAATACTAATATCATTAAATCTTTCGTGCATAATTTCTAATTTTATCGATTACATATTTTCTTTCTGCTTTTGCTAATCCAACAAGGAAGACAGATATGCAAACAGTAAGTGCCATCAAGATGCATGCTGAAAGAATTAATAAAACTGACTTTCCGTAAATTATATGACTTATCCACCAGCAAACAAGCAAAGTTAATACAGTTGTCAAGACTACAGGCCGACATGCTTCATTCAAAAAACACTTAATTGAAAAATCTAAAATTTGCCTCAAATACACCAACCTAACTACCATTAATACAAAATAAACTATTCCCATCAATAAATAAGGAATATAAGAAGGAAAGTTAATTAAGAATAATAGATAGCTAACAGGAAACACAAATATAGAAATAGCTGTTTCTAGAGCTACATATTTCTTAAGTTTTCCTGTTGCTAATATTGCCACATAAAGCATCTCACCTAAAAGAGTAATAAGTGCAACAAACATACTCCACCTTACAAAGCATGGAGCATAAGAAGGATATGTCTTTAGCCAAATTTTCAAGAGTTCATCGGCTTCGAAGATAAATGGAATTGCAAAAATTAGCATCAAGAAATAACTATACTTAGTACTACTATATACAAGTTTCATCATATTTCCATAGTCCCCTGAAGAATAATATTTAATAATTTGTGGTTTAGCTGCAGTGGTAAAGTTAGCCACAAAACCTCGTATAACGGTATCAACCTGTAATGCTACACCACGAGCTGCATTTATAGCAACACCAAAAAACAAGTTCGAAAGAATATTTATACCTTGGGTGTTAAACATAAATGCCGAACATGTTATGGCATTAAGCCCCGCAAACTTTGCCATTTCCAAAAGTAAAGTCTTGTCCAAAATAAATTCATAATGACATTCGTCAAAATGCTTATGACAATAATGTCCATAAACATAACGAATAACAATGGACACTGCAAGCAACAAGAATCCATAAGTTATTAATTTATCTACAGGTGATATAAATAATATATAGGCAATAGTTAATTTCAATATAGCCTCTAATACACTTACGTATGCAAAAGCTTTCATCTTTTCGTGTGCTATAATTACAGCATTATAAGGTACACTTATCAATGATACGACAAAAGCCAAAATTGAAAATTGCAAAACCCAATTTGCAGCTACCATACGATCAGGAGGGATATTCATCTTGGCATTTAAAAACCAAACACCTCCTATTTCTGCTATAAGTATTACAATTACAGACATTAACAACTGGATGTTCACACCTGTGCAGAATATTATATGTAATCGGTTCGAATTTTCCTTGCCTAATTCAAATGTAAAATATCTACTAATCGCCTGAGATAGTGTTGCTGTTAAAATTGAGAACATTGCAACGACACCACCTACCACATTATAAAGACCATAATCATCTACACCTAAAACATTAAGAACTACGCGGCTAGTATATAAGCCAACCACCATAGTAACCAACGTACGAATGTATAAAGCTAATGTGTTCTTGGCTATTCTTTTATTATTTACGGAAGTCTGCGACATATTAAGAAACTGCTAAATAGTTTATATTAATCATTTTTGTAGTTCACCAATACACTTATTCAAACTATCTGCCCGATAAAAATAAACTTGTTCCACTATTCTTTTCCACCAACTGCATCTCATAACCGGATCTACGTTAGTACCTGCTACTAAAATGTACATGAACTATCCTTTTATCTATCTTTATACATATTATCGTAATACTTCTGATACTCCCCAGAAGTAACATGATCCATCCATTCCTGGTTCTCAAGATACCATTTTACGGTCTCCTCGATACCCTCCTCAAACTGGAGAGATGGCTCCCAGCCGAGTTCCTTCTGCAGCTTTCTAGAGTCAATAGCATAACGCATATCGTGACCCTTTCTGTCTGTTACATAAGTGATGAGATCCAAATCCTCGCCTTCCTTTCTGCCGAGCAGACGGTCAACGGTCTTGATAACCACCTTGATGATATCGATATTCTT
>OHFM01000108.1_pt1 | contig 42767 bp, 40 predicted proteins | sample 1567511 | NCBI WGS metagenome assembly OHFM01 (sample SAMEA3879571, study PRJEB24766) | human gut metagenome | biome: human-associated habitat; feature: feces | place: USA | collected 1985/1987
TTTATCAAAACGACAATATCCCCCTGTCGTCATGCTTATCATAACAAATATCAACACCAAGCTGTTTGTAGTTTCTAAGCATAAAATGTGTGGTGGTGGATATTACACCGTCAATGGGAGCAAGTGTGTGTGATACGAACATAGCAACACTTTGAAGATCCTTACCATTAACAGTAACCAAAAAATCATAACCGCCTGACATAAGATAAAGGGTTTCAACCTCTTCAAATTTCATGATTTTTTTGGCAAGATCTTCATATCCTGCATCCGGTTGAGGTGTTACTTTAAGTTCTACCATTGCGGTAATTCTTTTATCATTTGTTTTTTCCCAGTTTACAAGGGCTTTGTATCCGTTGATAATTCCCTCATCTTCAAGCTTCTTTATGCGGGATGCAATGTCATCTTCTGTTGTTTCAAGCATTGTGGCAAGATCAGAAACAGAGTAACGTGCATTTTCATATAAAAGTTTAAAGATACGACTTATATCATCGATATTGGAGCCACAATTATTAGCTAATACTCTTTTATTTGTAATTCCATTATTTAAGTCTTCTAAAACCTTATTAGCTTGTTCATAAATGTTTATTTTAATAAACGGTTTTAGTCTCCTCATTTGAGGAGTTTTACAAACTAATATAGGATGTTTTTCAGAGAATTTTGATTCTATAGCCGATAAAGTACTTATTTTAAGTTTATAAACTTTTTCGTTTTCTTTAATAGGTCTAATAGCTAATTTTTCAACCGGAATATTATTAGCTTTATGAGTAAGGATAACATCGTTTATATTTACTTGATCAGCTTCAATAAAGTCTAATTCGTTAACTTCTATTAACGTATCTTTAGATACACAGTATGGATCACCAAAACGAAATCTTTCAGGTAACCAATCCGGCATTGTATTCATTAACGGATTAACGGTTTGGAAACGTCTATATTCAGGAATAACACGACGAATAATTTCCATCGTATCACCGCCAAAACCGCCAATACCGCTATCCCAGAATCTTCTGCTGAAGCTGTACATATCAGCCGAAGTAGCTATACGGTCATATTTATTATCTCCTAATCCAGTAGCGTTAGAAGCCATCCAACCATAGATACCACCGAGCATACGTGCAGATATAGCCATTTGCTGAACATAATCATTTGCGCTGCCAGCTTGTAATAATTCGGCTACTGTATCCGAATCACTAAGTAACTGTTCTACCGGATCATAACCGCCAAGACCTTCTTCACGCATATATCCCTGGGTTTTATCATAACCAGCTTTAGCAGTAGCATCAGAATTAAGAGATCTAGCATAAATAGATTGATTGTTCTGACGTAAGATATTAAGTGCTGATTGTTTAGTACCGAAAGCTGCGAGTCTTGCTAATGGGTTTCCTCGTGCGGCTGCGATATTAATCTTATCAGAGAATGTAAGCTGCGGACTTTGATTAGCTATCAGAGAATCTACCATTTTACCGTAAGTATCACTCGAGATAGCCATAGGAGTATAATAAGCACCATAATCTCCGGCAGCTGTTACTTCGCCTTCGTTATTAACTGATACTATTCTTTCTGAATAAGTAGGCGCATTATAAGCATTAAATGCCATAGATTTAAGACGGCCCATTTCCATATAAAACAAGTTGCTGTTTTCTTTATTTCTAATAGCTTCGTTTATATGATAAATAATAGCTTGAACGTCTTGACCATCTTGTAATCTATCAGTATGCATCCTGATTTTTGGTTTGATTAAATCACCGATAGTAGCGTTTAATACGATACCCCACGGAGTACTGTCGGCAAACATAGAACCAGAAACAGGATATGGTCTATCTTCATAATGTAGATGTTCTAAATAATATGGATCAATTAATTGCCACGGAGAATATTTAGTCCAGAATTCGCCGTTATATAAAGATTCATCACGATAATCACTGGACACTAATCTTAAAGTATTAGGCTCCCAATAACTAATTCTACCGCCTCTGAATTCATTAGAAGAACCGAAGTCCCAGAATCTGGCTTTACGAATAGCAGTATAACCTTTTTCGTAATAATGTTTTTCCTGCTCGTAGCTATAAAATCCAGGAGTATCGTCGCCGTAACCAGATATATATTCAGCGATAGCATTATCTTTTAACAGATTATCTAATACGCTGGTTAAACCTGTAGCATCAGTTGCTTTTCTAAAAGCTAAATCTATATTAGCTGCTCCAGATAAAGCTGTTTCAAATATACCACGTCCGAATACGGCATCAGCTATATCGTCGGCAAATTCTAATGCTTTATAAGTAGCTACTACTGGAGCTACTCTTTTTAACAGAAGATTTCTAAAAATAGCTCCGCCAGAAGTCGTATCTTCAGGTCTTAAAGCTAAATGAACGTTTAATCCTAAAGATTTAAAACCAGGACCTTCTAACATAAAGTTATCGACTTCTCTTAACATATCGTTTAAACGAAACATTAAGTGGCCGCCAATAGCTGAATATCTGGTATAACTATTTACAGAACTTCGTCCACTCCATAATTGTCCGACACCACGATAAACATTTTCTAATCCCAGTCCAAAAGCTTTATTTAAATGACCTTCATTTATTTCTTTAATAATCTCTTGAGATTTATTATAAATAGCGCCCGGTTTTAATACTAAACCATCCTGTGACATCTGTTGCATAACAGATAGTCTAATATTCTCGCCTTCTCGTTCAAAATCATAACCAAATACTTTATTAATATATTCAATCTGATTTTTAACAGCTACTGCGTCAGTATCGTTATCGTTAACTTGCTCTACGAATTTATTAAAACCTTTAGCTACATTACTAAATTCTCTGGCTACTCTATCAGTGCCATCATCTAATCTTAAACCAGGGAAATTTAAACGTCTGCGATAATCAAAAATAGCTGCGGCAGATTTAGCTTCGTTAGCTTCTTTTTCGTCTAGATTTTCGGTTAAAAATTCAAATAAACCAGCGATACCGTTATCTTTAGAATAACGTGCGTAGAACTCGTTAGCTAGTTCATCAGTTAAAGATTCAATATAGTCAACAGTTACGTATTTGCCTTTACTATATCCCATCGGATCTCGTCTGGTATTTAAACGTTGACGAATAGATTGTGGATCGTAAATATAAGCATTAATAGTTCTATTTAAATATGGATTAAATGAATTTCTATCTTTTAACGAACCAGCTTTTACAAGTCTGGTCATTACTGTTTCTAAGTTAGCTTTATTTTCGTTTAATTCAATAATTAAATCGAGTAACTGTGAGGCATCTCTATTAGTATTTCCTAAAGCATTGCGTAATCTACGAGCCGAAACTAAATCCATAGTTGTAGTACGTTTAGTTAAGAAGTCAGTATATCTTCTTAATCCATTTACTACGCCTACGGCTCTATACATTTCTTCTTCGGCTATATTACTATTTTGAGTTATTACATTTAATGCATTAGTTATAATGTTGGCATTATCTTGCGTTATTCTACCGAATAAATCAGCGTTGTTGCCATATTCTAACGTTTCTTCCCATTTAGTAATACTCATACCTAAAATAGATGGAGTATCTTCGGTTAAGTATGGAGATTTTTGATAGCCGGCAAAAGCTTCATAAGTACGTCTGGTTACACCAACACGTCTATTATGAATTTCTAATTGATTAGCTAAGTCTTTACGCTCTACAAATTCATCGCCTTCGAGAACAAATACGTGACCATCGTTAAAATAAACTGGTTTATTTAATACTTGGTCGTCAGCTTGGTTTAATACTAATTTAGCAGAAACAAAATCTTTAGTACCAGCATTTAAGTATAACGAAGTTCTCGTGTCTTGTGCCGCTACTATCATATCTGATAAATGCAATAGATTTAATGGAGTAATCTTACCGAGCTCTTTACCAAATCTTTGTGCTACGGATTGTAAATCGCTAGTTGTAAATAATCTACCGTTTTTATCAAAACGTAAATTATCGATTTCTAACATATCGAAAAATCTGCGTTTAGTATCGTCGCCTAAATCATTACGATATGTTTTAAGAATTTCGATATCTTCGATACCAACAGTGCCTTTAGTAATAGCTGTTTCGCCGGCTACTTTATCAAATAAATCGTTACCTTGCCGGAATAAACCAGAACGTAAAAGTTCATCTGCTGTAGCATTAATACTAACGCTGTTTCTTAGTAAATTTCTAACATATTTTTTCTGCTCCGGTGTTCCGTTATCGTATAAATCGATTAAATCTTTAAAGGTAGCTGCTCTTGTATCACCATAAATAAAATTAGCTATCCTGCCCGTTAATCCGCCTTTACGGGCTTCTTGCTCTATCCACATCTGTTCTGGATCGCCGAGAGTTACGTCTAAATAACTTTCTAATCTTCTGCTGCCAGCGCCTTGTTCCCAGATATCTAATGGATTTTCTTTCTGCCAAGTAAGAATATCATCTCTAATAGCTTCACCGTATCTAACGGCTTCCTGATAATCATCGTAATTAAGACGAGCTTGTAGAGATGCTTTAATTTGGACGAAGTCTTCTGGCGTTTGAGCCATCTTTTCTATCTGGTCAGCAAGAACTGTTCTAACGGCTTCATTCTGAATATTAAGAGAATTAAAAGTTCTTAACGCAACAGAAGCAGATTCACCGGTATAAAAATTCTTAACTAATTCTTTAGAATAAATACGTTTAGAATAATAATCTACGATTCTATTAACTGAAGCAGTATTAGATAACCTAAATGAAGCACCACCTGGCCCGATGTCATTATATTTAGCGTTAACAGTTTGTACTACGTTATCTAATTTAGCTGTAGTTAAACCCGGAAGATTGTTAATATTCTCGGCCCAAAGTTTTTTTACTTCAGTCATATATAAATCCACTTTAATAGCGTATTCATTTAAACGCGCTGGATTCTCTAAGCGAAAAAAAAGCGCCGTTCCCGCTGCGGTGCTAGCGGTAAGGACGCCAAGATCTTCAACCAGGCTGCTGTCATCGGCTTGATTATTATTTGCCATGAGCCCTCCATTATAGTATTATTTTATTTCTTTTCTTTCGGTTTGTTTTCTAAGTCGGGAGTATAGTAGATATAATTCGGTTTTTCGTGATGAACAGCTTTACCTTTTACTCTAAGTGCATACGGAGTTTCATCAGCATGTTGTGCTGCCGCTGTAAAATCAGCAAAGCCATCGTTACCTGCATCATTTTCCCAATCAATTTCCGGATATTTAGCCTTAAGTTCAGCTAATTTCTCTGGAGTTAATTTCTGTTTCTGAGGCTGTTGCCGTACTTTTGGTTTACCATTATGTGCGACATCTTTTTCGCCCGAAATACTCTTAAGCATATCTTGTGGAACCGGAATATCCATTGATTTTTCTTTTGGCTTAATCGGTCCGCCAAAACTTTCTGGAACAGGAGGTCCATTATGTTTTTTTATAGACATAGAAGTATCTGGTTTCGGTTGCGACTTAGGAGTAGGAGCCGTTTCGTTAATCGGTTGAGTATCTGTAATTTCTTCAGAACCTTTTTTAACATAACTGGAACGAGGATCTTTTTGAGTAAATTTAAGGCCGTTAACGTGTGCTAAAATCCATTCAGCTCTGCTTAAATACTTACAAGCAGTCATAACATCCCAATTTTCTACTTCTTCTAATGATAAATTTGGAAATGCCGCCATAATTAAACAGTTAATCTGATTATCTAAATCAAACATATCAGCACGATGTTGGCTTAATACGAGTTGTCTTCGTTCTTCAGATAAATAACTGTTTTCTTCAATAGCTTTAGATAATTCTGTGGGAAGTCCGGCTTCTTCGCAGTTACTAAAGTCATAATTCTCCGGCCAAAGCGTACAAATACTACATTCGCGTTCTTCTTTTTCCTGATCAGTTAATTGAGGATTAAGTATTAATTCTTTATATTCCCTGCGTCCGATAGGTCTATAAATAAATACTTGTTCCCCAAATTGATACATGAAAATAGTTTTATATTCTTCTTTAAGCGATTTTAACAGATTAGTAAAATCGGCTTGAGTAATACGTTTTTCTTTAATCTTCATGATTAAATTTCGTCAGATTTAAGATTCATACTGAATCCGGAACGCATATAAATTTCATCGCATAATACAGAAGATACTCCGGCCATAGAACTTAAAATTTCATCTACGACTTCAGCACAAGGATATACAATACACTTGCGGCACACTTCTTCTTCACGATACCAAAGACGTTCTTCTCTATTTTCGATTTCGTTATATTTACGCATAATCTCTTTATATTCATTTCTGGATACGCGTTTAAATATAACTTCCGTACCATCGACTAAGACTACTCTATAAAGTTTTTTATATTCGTCTTTTAATTCCTGAAGAAGTTCTTTAGTAAGTACAGTATCACGAGTAATTTCGGTCATTTCTTCCTCCATTAGTATTTATATATATAAAATAATTACTGTTAGTTTACGGTTACAAAATCGCGTGCGATAAAATTATAACGCATCATAGCTACGTCACCGTCTTTAGAACGCATTTCAGATCTATTCTGAATAATACAGTTTTTTAAAATAATATGTACAGGATATCCGATATTTTCAGATTGTTCGCCACATACAATATCTATGTCAAAGTTATTTTCCCAAATATTATAATGCGCTGGATTTTCTATGATGTTTCCTGTGTTTTTATCTAATTCAGCACCACTGGCTATCAGATATTGTTCTATATCTTCAAAGTCTGCCGGAGCAGCATTATTAACTATAGTACTGCTTCCTTGCGCCGCCATTTCTTCAATAATTCTAGGATTATTACTAAATACTACGATAAAAGTACCCTGAATAATACGATTACCCTGAGCTACGTCATCCCAGATATAACTGTTATAACCGTATAATGGTAAGGTCTGCTGTTGTACTACCCATTGAATATCAGAAATATCTTCTACCCATTCGCCATTAAAATAGATTTCAGCATCAATAGAAGAATAGTATCTTTTTAATACCGCAGAAGAAACAGCACCGCTAAGATTTTTATTTACGCCGACTACGTAGTTAGTATAACCGGGGGTATTACGTAACTGTTTATTAGTACCGTAAACATTCTTAATTAAAAAATCAGAGGCCATTTATTGTCTCCACTTCTATCGTATTATAAAAAGATTTAACGCCATATCCAGTATTGTTATACATAATAAAATCAGAAACTTTCCAAGTCTCTACATCTACGGCTCTAACGATTATAAAATCATTAGTTTTATATCCCATCTGAATTAACGCAGGAATAGTTTTACCAATTTCAAACTCAGCTGCTTGAGTAAGTGATGTATTATCGAAACTATAAATTATATCTGCGCCGTTATTACAAATATATTTAAACATTAAGATATAGTTCCCTTGCGGTATTACATGAGTACCATAGTAAGGTTTATATACTTGTTCTTTGGCCAGATCTCTATTTTTATTAGTATAGTTCTTTAACAGGCAAAGTTCGTAGTTGTAAACCAGTTGTTCAGCTTTGTCGTATGGATAACTTAAGCGAGTTAAAGCTTCAGATTCTATAACGGTTAATATATCTTCGAAAGCGATATCTTCTCTTTGACTATATCTGTCAAAAGCAGATTTAATTTCAGACCATTTAGAATGTGAGCCAAGAAATTTATTAAATTTTTTAACGTGAGTATTTAATACTAAATGTTCGTATCTTTCGTTGTAATCTATTCCAGTATCATTATAACCAGATAAATCTAATGTAGTAACACGGCTTAATTTATTTCTATTAATGTCGCCAACGTAAAAATAATAACGTTCTCTATTAAAAAATTTCTTATCACGATTAAACGTTATAATATCGCTATCGATTAATATTTTATGAGGAACAGCGCCGTTATAAATCGTATCTTCTTCGAAACCGTAGAGATATAATTCTTTGTCAGAAGCCATGGATAATGAATTAAACAATGCAGCATTAAAAGTTATATCGCCATTTTCGTATTCTAACTTAGGTTTAGGTAAAAGTGCAGACCAATCGTTAAGATATTCGATATTCATTACGATTTCTTTTTCTTCTTCAGATTCGAAATCATATTCGGATTCTAAGATGGCGCGCGAATCTATTTTCTCGTTAGCTATTTTCTGTTTATTCTCTATTATCTCTTGGAATTTCTGATTCTTAGTTTCCTGGTCTTCTACGAAGAAATAATAGCAACGTCTAACACCGTTTCCAGCTAATATATAGAATTTATATAGTCCAGAATCTAAATTAAATTTTTGTATGGGAGTATCTATAGATATTCCACGGGGCTGTATACTGCTATCCCAAGTAAATCTTTGTTCTTTATTTTCTTCTGGGATATCGTTATAATCTATTTTTAAATACTGAATTAACGTTGCATCGTTAACAAAATAATCTATATTTCTTGATAAATCTATAGTTATAACGTAATCATTAGAAAACCGGATATCTAATTCATCTTTGCCGTTAAGATAATTATTAGTATTATTAAAATCGTTAATCAACGCCGTTAACATAATCTTATAAGTTTCTGTATAATCGGCGTTTTTATTATTTAAATAATCTTTATATAATTCTTCGATATAATAATCACTAGTAATATTCTTGGCTATAATAGCTTGTTTTTCATCAGATAAATTAAATACTTGATTAAAATATTCTTGCTTAGAATAGTTAGTAAATTCAATTAACTGTTTATCTAACGTTTTACCGGTTATTGAATTTATAATACTAAATATCCATTCACCGTTATATAAATTAGCTATCGTTAAAAAATTATCTGGATGATAGTTAGAAGTAGTAACTTCAGTCGGATCAGAAACAGGATGAAAACTTATAACAGTATTTTCGCCGAAATATTCTGCGGCTATTTGCATTTTATCTTGATACATTCGTTCTATAAAAAACATATATTATTCGGCCTCTTCTGCTTCTTTATTATTATAATAGGCTACGATTCTATCGTATTCACTGTTATATTTTAATCCAGCTTCTTGTTGTCCATCAGTATCACCGTTAGCAATTAAATAATCTTGAAGAATTAACCAGCGGTGTTTAAGTTCTTCTAATGCTTCTTCTTTAGATAATTGTTCTAAGTCAGAATTAGATAATACTAATTGACCGGCACTCGTTACTTCGCTTGGCTGTTCTACTTCGTTTTCAGCTTCTTTATCTATCGGATTAATTTCAGAACTAGATTCTACGTATTCACCGGTTCTGGAAATGACTACATATTTATGCCTACTCTCGCCTGTTTGATAAGCATTTAATGAATCCATTAATTCTATGTCAGATGCCACAAATTGATACGTATTTTCGATATAAATATCGTTAGTAGACATAACCTGGCCTTCGTTCATAATACGTACACCGTATAAGGCCATTCTGGAATCGTATCCGTATTCGTTGGCAAAACTAATAGTTATATCAAATGGTGGTATCTCATCAGTTATAAAATGCCAGTTTTCCATACCAGCTTTTTCTTTAAGCTGATCATAGATATTCATAATCCAGTGTTTGTTGAATACTGCGAATACTAATGAGCCTGCAATAGTTCTTGGCCCAAATACCCAATCTTTAGCATTCATATTACCAAGAACACGAACCGGAGCTTTCTTCTGATAGATACTATAACTAAGAGTCTGTATACTACCAAGAACGGTATTTATATATCCTTCATTAGTAGCTATAGAAATAGATGCGACCATGTCAGCCATTGAATAAGCTGAGTTAACGGCGGCATAATCAGAAGTAAAATTGCCGCCATACATATAACTGCGGCTATTTCTAGTTTCCGGATCTTTATCTATATTTCCAGTATATCCCGAAGAAGTATTCGTTATTCTGTTTTCATTAAGATAGCTTTGATATTCATTAGCTATTTCATCAGCTGTAGCTGTTATATGATTATGAAAATCTTCTTGTTGTTCTTCTGATAACTGATTAGAATAAGTATTTAATATATCGTTGCCAATATCGATACAATTAGCTCTTAAAGAATCTGTACGTATATATTCTCCAGATGTTTTAATTCTTTGAACAACTTGTATACATTGATCTTCAAATTCGTTGCAAACTGTTTTATAAGTAACGCTATTAATCTTGTTCACCTCGTATCTTATAGTTAAATTATATCGTCATTGACAAAATTACCGCTATAGATAACAAAAACGCACTCCGAAGAGTGCGCTATGTTATTATGAATTTTTTATTAAATATAAAGATCAAATATTAATCTTCAAGAGGAGTAAGAGCTTTCAGACCGCAAGCGATAAAGGTACAAGCTTTTTCGGAGGTGATAGCGTCAACGCTCCAGCCGCCACCTTCATTAAGAATTTCGCAACCGTAGATAACCATATAAGCTTCCTGGCCATATTCGTTAGCCATAGAAATGGTAATATCAAACGGCGGAACTTCGTCGAGATAATACGGTTCAGTTACTACCGCGATTTTCTCGGTTACCGCTTCCGGATTATGAGATGCCAAAGTGTCTCCTGCGAGACCAATTTGGTCCGTCATTTTCTCGTCCCATTCGTCTATCGTAAGAGGAGTAATATTTAAGTCTCCACCAATACGTTGGAACGTAGCTGCATGAGCCGCATATTCTCTTAAAGAATAAAGAAGAGCATCGCGGTCAAAGTTGGTGAACACAAGTGTACCGGCGATCCCGCGTTTGCCACGTGCGAAACTTCTGGGGTTTGCGTTGCCGAATGTGTAAATCGGTGCCTTTTCGCGACTTACCGAGTACGAAACGGCCTGAAGTTGCCCTACGACGACATTTCCGACCGTGCATACAATATCACAACCAGAAAATGCAGTATAAGTTCTGGTATAATCGGAAGAAGTGTAATTTTCTGCCATTGTTAATTAAATTTCTCCTGATATATGGAATCCGCCCGGTTTTATTCGGGCGGATAATTTTATATTAATTAGTTCTGAACGTGCAGATAGTTTCTGATTTCACGAATTTCGTTCATCGGAACGATAGTGTAGTTAATATCAATATAAGTATATTGATCAGCACTACCATCATCGACAATCTTAAATTCGTAGCTTCTCAAAAGTGTATCAAGCAAAGTATCAAGTTTAGAAGTCAAAGCAGTCTGGAGACTGTTTCTATTAGCCGAGCTATTAGCTTTACCAATATACGGTTCGCAAACAGCACGGATATAATCTTCTACGAAGTGCATTACACGAGTGTTAAACAGGCGGCGTAAGAGATCAGTTGCCGGAGCCATAGTAACACCATCGGTAATTACATAACCCTGAGTAAAGGAATTACGAACCGTTACAATACCAGCACTGGATAAAGTCTGAAGCTGGCTGCGGCTGAATTCATACATCGGAGTAAGATCAATAGTCTGACCAGTAGAGCTTTGGCCAATATCCAACTGAGATACAAAGCCGGCATAAGCAGTAGCACCGTTAACAATAGTCGTATAGTTAGACGGAGTATTGGTAGTAGACTGGAATAAGCAAGCGGATACGCAACGACCGATAGGATACGGCATATTGTTAGCATCTAACATGTTGCGGCCATAGTTGTTCTTAGCATACATAGACCAATCATTTTCGTTAACTTCCTGAACTTTTTTAGCCAGATTGGTTTTAGAAAGATCAGAAATACGCTCGAAACCGATTACGCCATGAGTCGGATAAGTTTTAAGTTCGGTATATAAGCAGTGCTGAGCCAGATGACGAGCAAAGTTATCGGTTGTATAATACGGGATATGTTTACTGTAGTCATAACCGGTTTCACGATCTGCTTCTATCTGCTGATAATAACCATATTTCATAACGAGAGGATTTTCACCATCATTATGCTGGATATCAGCATCAGTTACGTACTCGTCTTTAAGAATACGACCTTCCTGAGTAAGAGCAAATTCGAATAAATTACCAAGAGCGGATTCATTCAAAGACTCTACAAAGTCGGTCATAGTCATAGAACTAAAGTACGGATTAGAAATCATAACATAGTTAACACCATTGCTATGATTCTGATAATATACAAACAGGTCTTCACTTTCATCATCAAGAGCTACATTAGCAGTTGCCATGAAAGGAGGAGTCTCGAGCGGATTGTCAAGAGAAGTAATGAAGAGTTCATTGTCCTGCTGCATTACGACATAATTTTTACCACCAGTTTCAGTAAGAGAATTATCTCCTACAAGACTAAAGGAAAGAGTACCGTCAGCGTAAGCACCTTTATAAGTGTTCATACCTGCGATATAAAGTCTGTCGTTGCCATATTTCTCATCGTTAACGAGTTCGTATACGCCATTTTCATTAGCGATATACATGGTAGCAGTCTGTTTCTCTTCGCCATACAGCAAGCAGATAGAACCAGGTTTAGCATTTACTTTACCAGTAATCTCTTCAGCGTTTTCAGCGTAACCAACCTGTTCTACAATACGATCGGTATAAATATCATCTTTTGCAATAACAGGACGCTCTTTAGTATAGATCATGAAACCATATTTCTGAGGAATATAAGCATCAGAACTATCTAATTTCGGAGTTACCTGAATAAGACCGTTGAAGATATTAAATTCAACCGGTAAAGTAGTTTTAAATTCAGTATATTTAGGAATCTTGCCGCCAATTACGGTATCAGCGCAAATGTCACTGGCAAGAACGTGATAACGAATTTTAGCATCGCTCAGGATAGAATAAATACCATCGCCGGTCGGGACAATACGATTAACATCATCAAGAGCGGCTTCTTTAACTTTCGGAATAAGTTCGTGGCCTTCGCCATCAACACGGCGTTCAGCTACTGCGGTAACAGCAAAACCTTCGCCGAGTTTCTGATATTTTTCAAAAGCAGTTAAATTGCTTTCTTCATAATCAGTTTCATCTGGATGGAAAGCACGATCGGACAAATTAGCTGTTTCTAGATAATCATCCTGTTTATCCATAGTAATATTTACTTCTTCAAGAATAGTACGCATCTCTTTAATATCCGTATAATAAATAGGATATTCAGAAGCTACGTCAGTATTCATATTAAGTACACGATAGAAACCTTTATCGAAACCAGTATAGGGTTTCGGATCAGAATCATCCATAACTAATTTAAGAGTTAAATCAGTATAGGTTTTGCAAAGACTCTTATCGCGGCCAATGAAGTAAGTACCAGGGAACATATGAGCAAGAGTTACTTCGTAAGCTTCAGTGCTGGAAGTTACTACATTGCCATCTTTATCTACAATATCAAGTTCGATAACGTTATTATACTGATGATTATTAATCAGATTAATAACGTCTACGAGTTTGGAATCTTTAGTATAACCATAATCCTGACCAATACGGATTTCGTTTACCATTACAGCGGTATCGGATTCTACGAGACCTGCCATCTTCTCAGCAATAGTAGCACGAGAAGCTGGTTTATAAATAGTAAAGGTTTCAGCACTATCAGTATTATCGTATTTAATATAAACCTCTTTACCAAGGTTCGAAGGATAACGGGATTTTACGCGCAGTTTATAATCACAATCGATAGCGAAAGAGAATTCTTTCTCCATATCGATACCATTAATACGCATCGCATAAATCGTGCGGCAGCCATTATTCCAAGCATCCTGAATACCGGTTACGAGGCTTGCTTCACGACGGGTAGTAGCATCATAGCTTTTACCAAATACGTATGCAGCATGTTCTACGCTATATACCGGAGTAATAACACCGGTCGGGCCGTCAAAGGCTGTGCCTATTACAACGACACTGTCGGTAGTACCGAATAACGAAGTATCATACTCACTGGAGAGCTGAGATTCGATTTCAGTAAAAACGCCAGGCAGTTCGTTGTCATAAGTAAAAATAGAGTTGCTAGGCATATTAGTTAAAATTAACTCCTATATTCAGTTGTTAAAAGGATATGTGTATATAATCCGTATTATGTTATACTTCGATATCTTCGATAGTAGTATCGAATACGGTTATTAATTTTTCAATTTCAATCTCATATTGTATAGAACGAACAGATAACCATTGTCTATACTTATCAAGATTTTTATCAGTAAAATACTTTTTAAAGAGAAGTTCAGAGACCCCGTTAGCTTTAAAATAACCGGAATAACTAAACATCATCTCTTCGAAAGTACTCATTACCTTATTAGCTGTTTCATAATCGGAAGCTAATACGTCAAACTGGATAATACATGTTTGTCTCATGTTCCAGTTACGGCCAAATCTTCTATTTTTGGTATCTCCAATATTTTCGATAATATTTTCCATCTGCCTTGGTTTTAATTCCAACTTAGGTACTCTTGACACTACAGAATAAAGAATATAAGGATGTTCCACTTTTTTCTGTGGATCACTTAAAACAGCACCTTCATCGGGAATAAATTCGGCATTTTCTTTAGCCAGAGCTTTACTTACTATCTTGGCGACCATAGAAACAAAGTCGTCTAATGAAGCATTTTTTCTGGCTTTAAGAATTGGTGTCGCATCTTTTTTCTCGATGTAATTAGCTATTTTATCCTGTTTATCTTTTAATCGTTCAAATAAGTCATTATTCTCTACGAAATTTGTCATAACATATTTTCCAGTCTATATACTTCAGTTGTAAATTTCGGCCAGATATTATATCGTAAACGGACATCTATAGTTCCAAGTTCTGTTTGAATATCGGTAACGCTAACGATTTCGTATTTGTAAATTATCCATCCTTTTAAGTTAGAAAGGAATTCATCTAATTTTTCCTTAATCTTTAGCTTCCGATATTCGCTATAGGTTTTCCCTATAAATTCATCCTGATCGGGCTGATGGAAATAAAAATATTTAATAATTCTATAAACCGGTACTAACCTTAATGTATAGTCACTACTAAAATTAACGAGATTCTCTACAGTAGTACCAGTTATATAATTATTTTTAAAATATACTAATCTAGAAGATACATCCGATTGATCTATTTCAAAATATGCCGGCCCAAATAAATCAGAAGCCGGATATTCAGCATAATCAGTATTTATAAGTGAACAAGCAAGTACGACATTAGCATAAATATAACCAGTTAGATTATTGGCAACGTAGATAAAATTTTCGCGTTTAAGATTACTAAAACGAATCATAGCGCGTTCTATCTTTTTATTTTCGTTATCTAAAAAACTATCTAAATCTTCAAAACCGGTAGCATGTTGTCCGGTCATGATTACTGTCGAAATCGTCTTGCTAACTAGAAGCAGAATTAATTGAGAATAAAATAAACGCTTCGCATAATAATCATCGTAATAACTATCGTCCAAATATAAATCTAACGGACAGATATAATCAAAATTTAAATCGTTTAATACTTTATCCTGGTTACTTATATTTTCCCAAGAATCAAGATTTAATATATATATGGTTCCTGGTCTGTTAAATTTACTCCAGATTCGCCATGCTTTATAGAAACATGATTGTTCTCCGTATTTTTCTAATACAGAAAAATCTTCAGTTACTTCGACAATTTCGTTTAGTTTATATTTATTCGTACCAATACCGATAAGAAGGATAGAATGCTCCAGCATTATAGTTAATCCCTCCTACCCTTCCATTTCTTTCCTATAGCTTTATAGAAATTAGTCAGGAAGATATCGTTATCTGCTTTTTTAGGTTTAGTTTCACATCTAAAATAAACAGGTTTTTGAGCATCAGAACAATGACGTTCTGTTTTAGTTACCTGTTCTATTTCATCGTGCCAAACAATTAAATCATCGTCTTTTATATGATAGTCTTGTTTAAAGAAATATATGCCGGTTTCGGTAGTAAGCTGCATTCCAGCAGCTGACATAGTACCAGGCTGTCTAACGCCTTTTATTTTTTTTATTTTTATTTTATAACCGAGTCCAAGACATCGTTTGCAATTACGTTTAGCTTGTTTAGTATCATAATTCTTACAGATACAATCGATATGTTTATCTGGCGAAATAAGCCACATATCATATTCGAGCATATCGATAAGAGCAATAATATTTTCGTCAAAACCTTTAATAGCGCATCACCTACTTCATTACGTCGGTAAGTTTTCAGGTAAATCGCGCTCAATAGTATCAACGATATTAGAGAACGAAGTAACATCAGTAGCTTCGGAACCACGAATAGCATATTGAGGTTGAGCACGCCCTTCAAGTTCATAACCCTTAAGAGCATCTTCCCATTTTTTAAGTTGATCCCAAAGATCGTCAAGTAAATCGTTAAGACTGGTAGCATATTTTTCGGTGTTTTCGAAGCTAATTTCTCCGAGTTTACCTTTAATACCAGAATCTGCTGCTTTATTAACGTAAGCTTTAGTTAAACAATCGATTGTTGCTTTAATCTTTACAAACTCACGCATTGGAAACGTAATTTCATCTGAAGTAGTTGAAGAAGAGCCTGTACCAGATGAGCCACCAGCTCTGATATAATCTACATATTTAGATGCTTCGCGAATATAATAAAGAATCATAGATTCTGGAACATCAGTAAAAGTATCTGTTAAAATAGCTACATCAGAAATATTGCAATAAGCCGGCGTTAATTCAGTAACAACTTTATAATTAAGATCTTCTAACGAAGCCTTACCATCTAAAGATTTTAAATCTTTTAAACGAATTTCATATTGAGAATTATCTAATATTTCTGCGTCGTTTAAGATTACTGTAACTGTATTACCGGAGATTTTTAAAGTAGCTGGAACTGTTTCTCTAGCCATTAAAAATCCCTCCTTATAACGACAACTTCGCCGCTCATAGTATCTAATTCTCTATCAAATTCAAATACAAATTCAGTAGGTGTTTCTCCGTTAGTAGGGGCAATTAATACCTCTAAATCATCTTCTACTTCGATTTCATTATCATCCAGTTCAGAATCAGATGCTGAATTGTTATTATTATATAAATCATCCCATGCGCCAGGCATTTCTGCGTCAGCACTTGGTCCGTCTTCTTCTGGATAATCATCAGCACAAACGTCTTTATATATAAACGTAACTGGTGCTGACCATACTCCAAAATCGCCGTCTTTTTGGACTCTAACTCTAAAATAATATTGCCCGGGCAATAAATCTGGTAAAACCGGTGCGATTTCTTTCCCGTATACCGTTGTATTATAGATTAAGTTATAGAACCTGTTTTCTTTTGCTAATTCTACATAGTATTCAGAAGAATCTTCTGTATCGTCCCATTTAAATTCTAAGTCTTCTAATTTTTGAAAATTATATGGACTCTTAACAAAAGGAACAGCTAATATTTGAGACCGAAACGTTAACTTACGTCTAATAGCGCTGTTAAGTTTCATGCCTGCTATATTTTCTATTTCTTGTTCTATAATAATATGATATTCGGTATTCGGCTGTGGCCACTCATCTAATAAAAGAGTAATTACAGAACCATTAACAGTAGTTTTAAATGGAATATGATCTCCACCTGTTAATGTCGTTAATACAATAGTATCTCCTTGTATAGAAGATGGTTCCACATCGAAATTAAATTTAAGATCGATTTTTTTATCGATAGCACGAAGATTTATCGAACTTAAATTAAAATGTTTATACATTATTCTTCTTCAGTTTTTACAGATTTTTTACGGGTTCTTTTAGGTTTAACTTCTTCTTCAGAAGCCTCGGTTTCAGTAACGTTTTCAATTACCTTTTCAGTCACTTCAGGCGTTACAGAAACTTCTTCTTCTACTACGAGAGTAGGTTCAACTACTTCTTCGACTGGTTTAACTTCTTCAACAACCGATTCTTCTTTTTTAGGTTCTTCTACTGGTTTAACCGGCTCTGTTTTTGCCGGAGTTTCTACTTTAACCGGTTTCGTGGTTTCACCGTAAAGGCTACCGCTAATAAGTTTTAAACGGCCAGATTTAACACTATGTTTAATCTGAGTAAGATTCATACCGGAATAAATAACACCAATAGGATTAGAAATAGTTAAATACAGTCTGGAGTAGTCATCGTAGTAACCCACTTCACCGGAAGCGAGTTTAACTTGTGCAATAATAGTATTAGACACGTATGTTTCCTCGTATTTAATGTATTAGTAAAATAGCGGCCAATATAACACATTAGAAATATCGGCCGCTAAAATTTATGATTATAAATTAGTTACCGTCTTTGTTGACAACAGTAACAACAGGAGGTTCGGGATAGGTCGGAGCAACAGCCAGATTACGAGCTACTGCAATACCTTTACCATTGTCGATAATAGCAACGCCATAACGTTCTTTACATTTGATAAGACGGATATCTCTTTCAGGATCGGTCCAGTTATCAGTAGTAAGAGCATCTTTCTGAGCGATAATACCAACATTATCGGCATCGAGAGCGTACATATCGAATTTCTTATTAACTTTATCGAAACGTACAAACGGACTGAAGTTAATACGCAGCGGCATCGGGAGACGGCCCTGAACCTGATCAGGAGTCAGAATATATTTCTGAGGACCCTGGTTAGCTGCAAGACCAGCAAAGCCCGGAGTACCCTGAGTAGCACCCCAAGGATGTACGTCCTGAGCACCGAATGCACCATAGGTCATACCATTACCAATCATGGAATTACGAGCAAATACAACCCAAGTAAGCGGATGCATAATGATATCGGTAGGAGTATGTTCCTGACCCATCATAGCAAGAATCATATCGATAAAGTCTTCAGTAGACATTGTATCGTTATAAGAACCATCAGCAGCACGGCCACTGGTACCGGCTTCAGGCATCTGGCCACGAAGAGCATTATCAAATACTACATGACCATGATCAGAGAAGGAATTAAAGCACCATTCTTCTTTATAACGAGCCATAGCACGGCCCATTTTAGCAATATTGATGCTCATAATATCCCAAGCGCCATCGGTTACAGCTTCTTCAGTAAGGGCAACTTTAAGACCAATTTTCTTCACGCGAACTTCATAAGTCCCGTTTTCCAGGGTATTGAAGTCAACGGTCGATTCATTGTAACGTCCGCCCTCAGCTACTTCATGAGCAGTAAGTTCACCAACTACCGGGATTACATATACAGCAGAAGCACCATCATTAACCTGGATGGTCTTCATAAATCTAGTTGCAAGGTAAACAGGTTCAGCAGCTTCACGGAGCTGACCTTCGATTACTTTAGGAATAAGTTTAACGGCATCAGTAGAATGTAAAGTTTCCTGAACAGTTACACGGCCTTTAGAGAAGTCGCCCATAGTATTCAGGAGCATCTTTTCTACCATGTCAAAGCTTTTAACTTCAACAGAAGGTTTATCTTGAGATTTGCCTTCTTTATAGTCGGCCCATTGTTTTTCAGCTTCTGCACGAGCTGCACGAATAGAAACCAACTTTTCTTGAATATTCATTAAATGGAAATCCTCCAGGATATCTATATGATTAAGTAAATTATTTTCTAAGTTATTAGTAAGAGTATCGTATCTAACTATATAGATACGGTACTCTTAAATTTAATTATTTCGTCAGTAAGATTTTAGCGGAGCCAATGCAGCCATCCCAATCCATAAAGGTAGGTACGCCAGCAAGACCGCGTTTCTTAGCTTTAAAATAAACTTCTACAGGAGCAGATTGAAGAGTAGTATCTGCCTGTTCTTTAATAATATGGATACCGAAGATACCCTGATGTTCGCTAGCATAGCAAATTTCGAAAGCGCCATCAGCGGTTTTCTGACCAACGGTAGCCGGGATATAAGCGTTAGTACCGATTTTAATCTGAAGAGAACCAGGATCAAGAGCAACTTCAGTAGTTCTGAAGAGCTGATCAATATAATCTTCAGCGTTTCCACGATGATGAATTTCGCCAATCTTAGTTTCCGGAATATCGCGGATAACAGCATTATAGCCATCGGTCAAGCCAGGAATACCAAGTTCGGAATACTGGTATTCAGCATCCATGCGCAAATCATAATTACCATTACGCAGGTTAGCGCCTAACATATGGAGATTAGATTCATTAAATGCTTTATCATACGGATAACCAGGATATTCACCGGTAGAAGCATACGGAGAGTTATTAGTAGAATCCTCGTTACGGCGATTAGTTTCGCGCCATACAGTCGGATTAAAGTCTTCATAATTCAAGCGGTCTTCGAGAGCCCATACAGCCCAACGAGCCGCACCTTCAGGAACAAGATCTTTAGAAGTAGAATATACTTCGCCGATAACCTGACGGCGTTCAAGTTCAATTTCCTGAGCAGACATTTTAGCAATTTCTGCATCAATAGAAAGAGGAGAAATAGTCATACGGCCATTTTCATCGGATTTAATAAGAGCACCCGGGAAAATGTCGCCATATACAGCGCCCCAAGGATTACGTTCAGCACGATCTTTAAATGCGAACCAAGGCATTTCGATCATAGCATCAGTACGAACCGGGCCAGGCATCATGCCATTATAAGCATCACGGTCGCGAGTATATTCGTTACGTTCAATTACGCCGATAGGAATATTACCATTGCGAACCGTATTGTCTACGACACCGCTTTTAGTAATGCGACCATTTAAAGTATCTACAGCATACCCAGCAGTAGCAAGCTGAGAAGCGCAAGTAACAACAGTAGTACCATCGCCGCTGTTATCTACGAAAGGACGATATGCTTTAGCGCTATAAGCTTTAGCCATACCAACTACAGGAATCCATTCAATAGTAGGATTACCTACAGCCTGACCAGAGTTTTCCTGAGATACGATGCTAACAGCATCAGATACAGTCTGATAAACGTCGCTGGTTCCACGCAGTTTAACAGGTACACCGCCGTTAGCGAGAGTGATTACGTTATGAGCCTTTTTAGATTCAAAATCTACTACGCTCATATCGCGATCAAGTGCTACGACACGACCTTTAGGGATTACAATCTGATTAAAACCATATGCGAAGCCATAACGGAACAATGCGGGAAGACGATCATCGAGTTCCCATTTGCAGTTCGGAACGTCATGGTCGCAGACGTTCATATGGAAATTAGTTCTATTAATTCGATCTTCTTCGCCACGATAGCCGGGCATGGATACGAGAAATTTCTCGCCACGAGAACCCGGAGAAAGTACGTCTTTAGAAGAAAAAGTATTCGGTTGAATTGCCATTATTGAGTTTTAACTCCTAAGTTTGTATAAAATAAATTATTTAGAAACAGCAGCTACGAACAAATTATTAAATTGTTCTTCAAGATTCATACGGTCATTATCTTTCTTAGATTTAACCGGTTGTTTGTTCGTAGGAGCTACAGGATTAGGAATGTGTTGTTCTTTAACTTGAATTACCTTATCAAGTTTATTATTTTCAGAGCAAAGCTCTTCTTTAAAGTCAGTAATACTGTCTAACAGAGAATCAGTAGTACGGTTAGCAAATTCTGCTTCAGCAAATTCTTTGCGGCCCGTAAGTTTACGATACTGATTAAACATATCCTGAACAACACTACGAAGCTGTTCCTGAGCTTCAAGACCTGCTTTCTCAGCCGCTTCTTTTTCTTCATGAGCAGCAGCGAGATCTTCTTCACTAACTTTTACTTTAGCTTCAAGATTTTCGACTTCAGCAGTTTTTTCTTCTACTGCCTTTTTAACTTCATCGAGAGTCTTTTCTAATTCAGCTTTAGCTGCTTTAACTTCTTCAAGTTCAGCAAGAGAAGCTTTAGCAGCTTCCAGCTCGGCTTTCAGTTTAGAGTTTTCTTCCTGAACTTCAGCCAACTGTTTTTCTAAATCCATATTAGGGGAGGAACCTCCGATATTATTATCTGTTTTGTTATTAGTTAATTTATTATCTAATGATTCGTGTAAAGCAGTAGATTTACTGTTTTTATCTTTAGCACGATAGAAAGTTACATTTTTGGCGTATGCATCAGAAGGTACGATTACATAGCTTAATTCTTTAGGTTCTATGTTATAAATATCCCAATAACAAGTTTCGCCATCATATTTAGCGCCACGAACATGATTATTCGGACATCCTTCTTCAGCATCTATAATAGGACTGCCGCAAATACTACAACGGACATCGTTAGTAGATACTCCGATAGATACTGTTTCTAACAATCGGTTTTCTACTTCATATTCCGCTTTTTTATCTGGAACAGAAACTGTAAAATATAAGCCACCAACATTATCAATACTGGTTTTTTCTGAATAAGTAGCATCATAGATACGTCCGATTATTTCGCCATTCTGATCATTATGATGTTTAATCAGCGGTTTAAGGTACGGATGCGTCCATTTAAACTGACTCTCTTTCAGAGCTTCCGACATATATCTGGTATAGTTTCTTGTATGATAAGGATAGGCATGAATGCCTTCTATTTCAACCATGAGAGTATCGGCAGTCGGAGCTATATAATCACTAACAGCTGTCGATTCTTTCATAGGAATTTCTTTAGTAGTGTCCCGAGAAGTTACGACATTGTTTACGCCACAATATTCTTTAATTGAGATACTCAAGATTTAAGTTATCCTCTCGGTCTGGTTAATTTACAAGAGCAATAAGGATTAAACGGTGGAATATCTTCTAATGTAAAATTGTTAACGTCTATAGATTTCTTATGTTCTTTTTTGTGAGTATCGGTTAATTCTAATTTAACTTTTTTTAATCCATCATTTTTACATTTTATTACGAAAGCATACCAATAAGATTTTTTACTGGTATATTCACAAGCGAATCTAAGACGATATTCCATATATTCAAAGACGGCGACAGGATCAGCTACTCCGTTATTTATTTTTCCGGCAATGGTTTCAATAAAATTAGAAATCGTTTTTTTCGATTTTTTAATTAATTCATTAGAAACTGATTCTTCGTTATAAGTAACGGGTTCAATCGTATTAGCAGTGATAGAACTATTGGTATAACCAAGTGCTGCATATTTAACGATTAAATCTTCGAATAACGCGTTAAATTCTTTATTGTATTTATCTATGTTAGCCTTAGTGAACTTTTTCTTGTTCGTTATATCATTACGCATGTTTTGATATAACTTATAAATTTGGGCGAAATCGTTCCTATACATGGCTTCATGCGTTTCTTTTTTATTCTTCGTTTCCAGATTATTATTACTTTCCGTTATCGGAATAACTGATTCTTTAGTTTTAACGGAAGTAGTACCATGTTGATTAGTCGGTTGATCTGTATTCTGAACGGCTCCGCTAGCAGTTACAGTAGAGGTTTTACCATTAGAAATATTGCCATTACCCGTAGTAGTTTCAGCTACGGCTTTAGCGTTGACAATATCTATCGCGCTCTTAGTTGTAATCATATTACCAAAGAGCCTGGATTCATCAACATTATCGGACATATAACCAATATTTCTACGGGCTTCTTCAAAGGTTATAACATTCTGAGCAAATAAGTTAGCGTAATGATTTTCCTGTTTAATTTTAGTATCCAGATTTATTTCGTTAAATTCAAATCTAACTATATCGTCTTCGTTAAAAATAGGATTATAACCACCTTCTAACAGAAGCTCATTAAATATTTTATCTTGGATAAAAATAGAAATAATACGCTGATAATATTTAACGGTATCATGCATTAAGCCTTCCATAGAATCGGCATCCTGCTTAGTACCGCCACGTCCCATCATTGCTTCAGATACGTTAAGACCGGTAAAGCTACGGTTTTCGTAGTATTTTAAATAAGGTTCAAGCTCGATAGCTTCACCATCAGCACCAATGGAACTAAACGCAGTTCTCTCATTGGTAACGATGATACCATCCATCGGCATCTTATTTATCTGATCCTGAGCTTCAGATATTTCCTGATTAGTAGCCATCATATTAGGTTCAGGAAGACCGATCTTCATCTGATATAGCGGCAGCGCAAATCTATAGATTAAAGAAAGAGAACTACCTTCTATCTTACGAAGGATCTTAATATCTTCTAATGTTGCTACGTATCTAGGCGTACCGAAGTTATTTTCGGCATCGCGTTCAGTATAGAAATGAACAACATCATCAGCAGCAAATTTAGTTTCATTATCGCCCGTCAGCTGATATCCAGAAATAGATCCACTGGAATCGCGGGAAATTTCCACCGCCGTTGGATCCATTCTAAAATAACCGCCAACTACTTTTTTACCAAGAATAGGAGTAAGCGTAAAACCGCCTTGTACTTGATCTACTCTGGATTTAACCCAGAAACAGTTAGAATAAAAAACCATATCTCTGGCTAATTCCTGAAGTAAAATATCCCAAGGCACACCAGTACCAAACGACATTACTCTTAATCTTTGTTTAAGATAATCTACTGCTGCTTCGTTGTTACTTGTTAATTTATAGCCTGATTTAAAAATAAGCTGATATGTTTTATCTAGCGCAACTTTAACATAACTATCGGTAGCGATAGCTGTTTTAATTTCGGATAAATCATTTTCAGCTCCGGCATATTCTGTTTCTTGAGAATTCCAGCCTACGTGTTTAATTAAAAAATTCTTTAAATTCGAATTATTAATAACAGTGGCTGCTGAATTACCACCGCTTCTTGAATTAGAAGCAGGTGCTTCATATACCGTTAAACCAAAGGCTCGTTTAAAATTATTAAATGTAAAAGCCATTAATTTGTAGTATCCGATTCTTGTTTTTTAGCTATTGTATCAGTAACTTTATTCGCTGTGTTATTTGTCGGGTCTACTTCTTGTGCTCCAGTACCTGTAGCACTTTCATAAGCAGCAGCCTGATATTCTTTTTTAGCGAAGATATCAACATCCTGAGACAATAGATAGCATTTAGCTGTATTAACATCTAACGCTGTTTTTAACATATCTTCGCTTATTTTTACAGCGCTATTAAGATATTTCCAGAAATTTTTTCTGGCATGAGCATATTTATATTCGTATTCGTTTCTGGTTTTCTCTAACGTATTACGCCGGTACATTTCAGTAAAGTTAGAAACACCTAAATCATAATTTTCGGTATAATATCTAACTCGTTCTTGCGCGCATACATCAAAAGCCATAATTATAGATTGAGTAGTAATAGCGTCATGACTTTTAACGAATAATCTTTCACGTTCACCATTAACTATCTGGCCTCTGACAATTAGGTCATGAAGATGTTTATCATCAGATCCATAACCTGTTACGCTTGTGCCGTCATATTCTATATTTAAATATTCTATATTTCCTACGCCGGATTCATCCATAGTAGTAACTAGAGGATACAAGTAATCTTGTAATACGTTATTTAACCGAGTCGCAAATTCTTCTTTAATATAAATAGAATCTTTAAGATACTGCTCTTGTGCTAATTGTGAATTATTTTTATGTTTAACGACCGTGATAACATAATCTAACGGTTGAGGCGCTCCCCAAATATGACCTTCATCATCTATATAAGGTTCTTCGTCTGGAGTAACGCCATCTTCAGATATATCGTTATTATCTACGGTTTCAGTTATAGGTTCGTCCGGAATGTCGATTAATTCATCTTTTTCAATTTCTGTTTGAAAGATTAAATTATCGACTATATTCTCTAATATTTCCGGCATTTGATTTGGTAAAGCCGGCAATACATTTCTTATTCTTATTAAAGCATCTGTTACTTCTTCTGCTTTAGTAAGTAAATTTTGTATTGGTGTCGGCTTAACCGTTTTTTGAACCGGTTCCGGACTATAGTGATCTATCGTGCCGTCCGTACTATAATCACGTTCTATAGATACTTCGGGCCGGTAGAAGATATTTTTTAATAAGTCTTCATTCATATTCGTGATTAACTATATTTGATTATAGCGGAGGCCGCAAAATAATTAGTTTACCAAAGTCTTCTGGTAGAGCCGCTAATACTTCTGCCGGCTCGGCTGCCCCAGCCAAAATTACCTTGGCCAGATTTATAGAATCCTAACGGAGTTCCATTCGATACTTTATAATACGTTGGTTTATCACCTTTTAATTCTCTCGGATCATTATGTTCTTTATCTTTAGCCCAAGGATTATTAACTTGTCTAAGTGAAATATCCATTAATTCTCTTTGAGCTAACGAGCCTTGAAATCCACGAGTATTAAACGCCATCTTACTCGTATTTTTAATAGTTTCGATACCTTTGGTTAGATCAGGGAATTCTAATACGAAAGCAAGATAAGCTAAACCTAACGCATCTATAAAGTGTTCGTTTTTACTAGTAAATATCGGATCACCATTCTGAGATATTCTCTCTATTTCGTAGTCAACTAATTGTTTATGTAAAACTTCATCAAAAGGAGAAAGTATAATTCGTCCTTGTTCAAAAGCCCTTTGAAGCTGACTAACCATAAATGGTTTCATCGGTTGTTTAATCGTCGTCTTTTTAACTGGATCAGGTACTTCTATTGATTCTTTAAATTGTCTTCTTACGACTTTATTATGTAATCCTGTTTCTGGATGTTCTTCACCGTATTTGTGAAGAGTTTCGATCTGGTATTCCAATTCGTTATTAACCCGTAGCTTTTTATCTACGGCTCTGGAAGTTTCCCTCATTTTCATCGAATAGTCGATTCTATTCCAGTTTAGCGTACATTTTTATCCTGTTATTTCAGCCATAGGATAGCGGGCTCTCTTGGAGATATTATTTCAATCTCTACGCGTTACAGTACCATTTTTTGCTTCGTATGAAACATTAAACAGTTACCTCGGTATTAGCAGTTAAGCCTTCACCGATTTAGTCCGCTCTAACGCTATAACTTAACGGCTTCGTTATAGCTGGGCAAATTTATTGTTACCCGAACCAGCGTCTACATAAATCCACGAAGGATTATATATTTCGTTAAGCTGAATAATTAACTTAACGGCATTATCGTAAGTATATTGAGATTTCGGAACTTCGATACGTTTTATAACTCTAAATTTAGACCATTCCATATCATAATCGAGGACCAATATGGAACTTGAGGCCCCGAATTTATCCCAATCGACACCAATGGTGCGAAAGAGATTCTTTTTGAACTTACCATTTACAGGTGTGTACATAATAGGATACTCTGCTCCAGTACGTTCTAATCGAATAAGTTGAGCACGATCTAATTCGTTATAAGCGTAGTTATCGAAATTCATCGCTTCGTCGAGTTTTTGCTTATTAAACACACCGGTATCTTGTGGGCCAAAATCTGCTAATACTTCGTGTATATAACCAAGCTCGGTGAGTTCAGCTCTAAACTCAGCCTCCATTTCATCAGACCAATTCGGATTATGAGTTGAAGGATGATAATGCTCTACGTAGCCTGTAGATTTATCAGTACAAATAGTCCAAAATTGACCACGACGGCCAGTAGGTGTAGAACTACAAACCATGCGAATATCTGGACGTTCAGCAGCTAACATCGAAATATTTTCGAAATCGCCATCGCCTAAATAGTCCATCTCGTCGCAAGCTACACAGTTAGCTCTCTGACCACGGATACTTGCACCGCCTTTATTAGACGATGCACCAGTCGTAAAACCGACAATACGCGAATTATCTCTAAAACGAATTTCATATGGATTCTTAGTGGAACCCATAAGTCTATTTTTAAGAAGAGGAGAACCGTTAACCAGTTCCATTAGACGATTAAAAATTAAGCGTATCTGATTCTCATATGGTGCTACGAATACAAATACATATTCTTTATTCGTATTAGTAGACCATAAAGCTTCGATACACATAGTTTCAGTTTTCCCTTCACTTATAAGCTCGATGGTCGCAGCTTAATTAGTCTCCGCCAATGTTTCGAGCAACGTGAGAAACGTTGGCAAGCCGAGCTTTAAAGAAGCGAAGGCGGACTATCTCTTTTTTATGATGTTTTTTGTTAATTCAATTACGATTATTCAGCTTGCTCGCCGTCTCTAATTTCCATTTCGCCAGACTGTTCTTCTACGATTCTTTCTACTTGTTTATAGTTAGTCATAAGTTCAAGCATTACTTCGTTAACAGCTTCATATACATCATTAACATAAGTATTAGCTTCATCAAGAACGTCGGAAATGTTTTCGATAGTACCGGTAAATTCGGTCTCAATCATAAAATTATCGACAGCATTATTTAAGGCTACGGAAGTACCGGAAACCTCATAATCTTTTTCAAGAACAACGATCGGAGCACCAAGAACCCTAACTGCTTTTTTTTCGCGGGCAGTCATAGAAGTAAGATTAAGATTAACGGTTACAGTACTTTCGGAAATAGATTTAGTATATTTAAGTTTCATAGTAAAAAAAGATTCACCTGTGTTTGTAAATATTGATTATATTAAGCTTGTGTATATATAGACAACTAGAATAATAGAGTTATAGAGAAACATCATAAAAAGAATGCGCTAACGTAGTCTCTGAACCTTTTCCAGATATATATATAATTTATCTGGAACTTGGCTGCTGATTGGATTAACTAAAAAAGAACAGTTCGCCGCGCGAACTCATCTTTAGATTAATCTTTCCAGCAATTCACATTCTACGGGCAGTGAAACCTACCTGTTCTTCGGCCACAACGATATACTTTCTTACGACTCATATCTCTTAACATTTCTGCCTGATACCAACGGGCAGTCCAGGGAACATACTTTTTAAGAGCATTATCATAAGTTATAACATACGCTTTGGCCCATAAAACCGGATCTTTGTTTATTTTATCTAATTGTTCTTGTTGAATCTTAGATATAGCCATAGTTATATATATATAATTAAATGAGTTCGCGCCGCGAACTCATCTTTTATTTCTTTTCTCCAGTTGTATATATAAAAACTCTATTATCTATTATTCTAGTTAATTATTCAAATTAATAAATTGGCTGCTGACCGTATAACTGAGCATTAGTTTGTTGACCGCCGTTACCCATTAAATTAGCGATAACACCGCCAGCTACTACAGCACCTAAGCCAATAGCGCCGGCTTTCTTCATTTTAGAACCCCAGCCGCCCATCTTAGCTTTATTTACATGATGATTTTGTATATCTGTATCTATTCCAAAATCTTTTTTAGCATCTTTTGTTAAACCAAGAATATCTGGTGGATTATCGGGATTATCTTTGAATTGTTGCATTAACTCTTTATATTTCTTAGCTGTTTCGCTTTCTTGTGGGGCAGCAAATGCAGATCCCCAATTTGGTTTTTGGGTATCATTTATTTGTGTTTCCATATTAATTGTTTTTCTTCCTCTTTTTCCTGCTTCTTCACTTAATGGAGAAGATGTTGCTTCTGCTTGATCGATTAAATTATAAACAGCTTCCTCTTCCTGATCTTGTAATGCTCTTTCTTTTCTTAACTGAGCATTTTTTTTATTATTTTCATCTATTTGAGCTTGAAGTTGTTCTTGCTCTTGCTGTAATCCAGCAACTACACTAGTATCAACGCCAAGCCCTCTATAACTTATATTTGTTCTTGGCATAATTATCTATGTAAATACTGGGCTTCATTACCCATCATCGTTTGTTGAAGTCTATATTTAGATTGTTGCGCTAAAGCCATACCGGCTTGACGCATCGTATATATTTGCGGAGAGTCTACGAAAGTATAATTTTTAAACGGCATCTGATTTCTAGAAGCTTTATCTAACTGACGTTTTTGCTGCTGTAAGTTATCGTAAAGATTCATACCTACGTCGATACCCATATTAATAGCTTGTCCGGTTAAAAATAAACCGGTTCCCATTAGTTCTGGAAGTACCGCTTCTAATCCGGCTGAAGCAGCAGATTGAATAACGCCGTTGCCTCGGTCTCTTTGATCCGCATATTCCATATAACCGAAGAGAGCGCCAGTACCTACGTTAAAAGCTGTATCCAACGAAGGAATCATTGAAGTATTTAAACCTGTTCTAGCCATTTATTATTATCCTCTTCGGTTTCTATTTAAAGCGAAAACTAAATCGCCGCCAGCTCCATAATCTTGAGCCATAGTAGCCATATTCATAGACGGAGTAGAGTTAACTAATCCACCTGGTACTCCCATATACATCTGATCTCTATTATCTAAACCAGAAGATATGCCACCTATAGCCATAGCTCCGATAAAAGCTGTTTTACCGATAGCGTTAAATTCATAACCTAATAATCTATCTGGATTTTCTCGAAGCGTTAAATCAGCTGTAGTTTTAGCTATACCAGTAGTCCAGTTTAAAGCTTCTCGGCCTATTTTCTTAGCAGCAGGTATAGCTCCTTCAGCTGTTCCTTTAGCTGTAGCCACACCGATGCCGGCTAAGACATTTTCTGTAGCATTAGCTACTGATTTTAGAATAGCCATAGTTAGTTAAATAAGAGGAATACCGGCAATATCAAAGTTACCGTTATCATCCGTTACTAAACCTTTAACGGCCCCAGCTCCCATAGAACCAGCAGCTATTGTAGCAGATGTACTAGCAGCTAAACGACCATAGTTAAGATTTCCGAAACTAAATTCTTGAGTTGGATCGCTATAAAAAGTTCTAGCAAAAGCGCCTTTAATATCTTTGCCGCCAGTATCATAAACATCGAAACCAAAATTTAACCAACCGGCGCAAGTTTGATGTTCTTTACCAAAATTACGGATACCCGCAATAGACCAAATACCTTTATTAGCATTAGGAACTAATTCTTCAGCTTTCGCAGCTCCTTTAAGTGCATCTTCTACAACGCTTTTTTTAATATATTTAGCTCCCATAGCTATTGAAGGTAGTTTTCTAACCATAACTAGAATCGACCTCCATTCCAGTTATTATTTGCTAAATTAATTAACGATGTATCTCTTCGCATTTGAGCCATAGCTCTTCTTCTTGAATCTACTGACATAGCTGTAGAAGTAAAGGTTCCAAATGGCCCGTATCCCATCAGATTTGGGTCTGTAGGGCCGATTTGTTCTGCCTGATAGTTACGCATAGGCCTACGATTAAAACGCGGCCCAGGAGGCGTTACGTCGGTCAGACCAGGTCTCGGACTTTTAGAAGTAGACATAGGGTCTACTCTTTGTGGAAGATTAAATACAAACATTTATTATTATATTCCTATTGTTCTTGTTTAAACTTATCCGGACGTTCTTCTACTTTATCGAAATCTTCGTTAGCATTAACCATTTTAAGAATAATTTCGTCTTCGTTAATCGGTTGTTCTTTAAGTCCCTTACGAGAATGACGAGTACCCATCATTTCATTTAAAAGCGATTGTCTTCTTTTGGAACAACGTTCATAAGCGTCTAAATATTTAGAAACCGCTTTTTGTTTTACTTCTTCACCAGTATCAGATATACCGATAGTAACATCTTGTAATACGTCACCTTGCTGAGCAAGTAAAATCTGACAGCGATCCATTATTATATCTAACTGAACTAATTCTTTGATTAGTGCCTGGTCAGTAGCAGAACATGAATCCAGATCAAAATCCTTAGCATATCCATAGAGTAAATTCTCTATTTTATACGCTTCCATAACACATGGTTCACCATAAGGAGGTTCTAAATTATTTTGAAGCGCAATACAATTTTCTCCATAAGGACATCCACCTTGACGGCAGGGGATAGGAAAAATACTATGTAAACCGCTTTTAATAGGATTAAGATGTTTACTTATTAGTTTTTTACTTAACCATCCTGCTTGTGAATAATTCCATGGATTAGCTGAATCGAATAAATCCTGCTTCCTAAAATAACATTTATAAGCTTCTTCGATTCTTGCTAATTCGTTATCTCTGGTTTCGTCTGCTTCCTGATCGTTATCGTAAATATCGTCCGTATTATTTATAAGTTGATTATACCGTTCTTCTATAGATAAACGGTTTTTACTTACTGCTTGTTCACTCATTACTGAATAATACTATATTCCTCGGTTGATAACTGATATTTAACAATTACATTTTGAGCCGTAAACTTATAAACAATTTCGTCGCCGTTAGAATCATAATGTTCTTCGATTACATCTACGTCGTCAACAAAATATCTAACGGTTTCTATATTTCTAATATCAGCTTCATAATAACCTGTAGTTAATACGCCTTCGATAGTAATAGCATTATTAATATCTTTATGAATAGTAATTTGCAAATTACCTTTAACCTTAATAATCTGGTTAATAATCAATTCATCTGCGGGCGCATTATCATAATCAGTTATAATCATCGGTCAAATCCTCCTCAATATTCACCGGTAATATTACCTACGATTTCTTGACACTATATGAAACAATAAAATTAGCTAGAATATTAATGCTTATTATGAAGAGGATTATGAATAAATGAATATTGTTAATCAAGCTGCTTTATTTTGTATGGACGTTATAGATAATACTAAAATCTATAACGTTCTTTCTTTTGCTAAGACCGTTAATGAAGACGTTTATATTAAAGACACTAGAACCGATCAATATATTTTTAGTAATCTTTATAAGTTTTATTTAACTGTTAGACCGAAATCCAGAAAAAAGTTTATTAATACTTACGATGCTCAGGCCGCTGTCGATGATTTATATGGCGCTGCTGAATATATGCTTCTTTCAGAATTTGTCGATACAAAAAAACCAATGTTAGTCAGACATAGCTGCGGTTCTATTTACTACGTATCTATTAATGCTTTATTCGATAAACGAAGAACTAATAGTTCTTGTGTATATTGTAAAACTAATTCCAGAGGAGAAGATGAAATACGTAAAACGCTAGAAGCTTACGGCTATAATTACGTATCCCAATATACTAATCCTAATTGTAAAGATAAACGCGCTCTTCCATTTGATTTTGCCATCTTTTCTCCATACGACAATATAACTCCATTAGCCATGATAGAATTTGACGGCGAACAACATTATGAAGCCGTAGAAGCATGGGGTGGGGAAGAGAAGTTGTATATAACTATGCATCACGACTCTATTAAAGACTATTTCTGTGAACATAATAACATACCGATGCTAAGAATCTCTTATAAAGATTTTGATAAAACAGAACAGTTAGTATTATCGTTTTTATCTGCGCTGAAAATTCCGGTTATGCTTAAAGCCAGCTAACCGTATTATATATATTAAAAATAGACCTGTTGATTATAACAGGTCTATTTTTTTTAGCTATTCTTATAACGCGAAATAGAGAGATGTCGTTGCAGCGATATCTCTCTATTCTAATAAATGGAATGGTGAAAGGAAAATGCAATATTTAATTTTTGATAAGGATAGGTTTGTTTGCTGAATACAAGAAAGGAGGCAATCTATATACACAACTACTGTCGATTCTCTTTATTCAGTATCGCGCGTTCCGGTAAATATTCACGGGATCATATATATACCTGCGTCCATACCCTTCTATATATGATATACGCTCGACGTACTAAATACTATTAATACTGGCATATTATTAGCTCAGTATCGTCTGTGATACTGATATCTGTTCTGCCAGGAATCAGATATTTCTACGACAAAAGAGAATCTATAGTAACGAGCTCTATTAAGTCCGTATATCTCGCCAAAGAAACCGAATCAGTAGAGCAATACACTAACTCGTTAGACTTAATTTGCTAACTAAGAATCTCGTCCCTACATTTATTATTATACTACTTCGTTGTTCGATTGTCAACAATAAACTAACAAACAAGTACCGTTGTGTGAACTTGTTCCTATTATGGTTTCGAACAAGTAAAATATATTTTTGGAATTAGCGAAATATACATCGTAACGCAGTTTTTGATAAGAATGGAGAAGGAAAATACATTCGGATGTATTTTTAGTTGAGGATAAATGTCGGGAGATTTTCCTATTAGAAATTTAAAAAATTATAAATTTTCGGGAGGGACCTGTTTATTATTGGTTGATTTACTGTGGATATATTAGCCCCCGGTAGGTTGACTTACAAATTAATTTAAAAAGAGAGAAGCAGCAACTTCTCTCTTGAAAGGAGGTGAAAACATGAAAACTTGGTGCAAAGTAGCTATCATTATTATGGCTATCATCGCCTATGCTATCATCGGTGTTAACGGCACTGACGAAGCAGGTGCAGACAACACCGTATATGATGCAGCATATGATCAGTATGTAGCTGAATACGGTGAAGTTGCAGGCTCTTATCTGTTTTCTAAAGATCAACAATAAGAGTTATCTAGGCTTTGTATAGAGCCTCTAATCTATTCACTCTCCTATGTTAGAGTATAGCATAGAGACCTGGATATGTCTATAAACTATCCATTATTTTATTTTAGGAGGAAAAATCATGTTTGAAAAAATTGATAACTACAATGCTGAAATTTTAAATCGCGCGATGAAAGAAGTACGCGAATATTTCGGTAGCTCTTACAACTTTGAATTTGCCATGGAATATGTCCATGGCCTTGCAAAACTTTCCTTTGATTCTGCGCTTGAGTGGAGTCAAGCTTTTAATTATGCTAATAAGTTAACGGACGTACGTCCTAATCCAATCTCTCTGGCTTCTTATGATATCGAGGAATTCCTCGACTTTGTAGACGAAGCATAAAGAAATAAACCCGTTCTAACTGCGAATTAGAGCGGGTTTTTCTTTGTCCTAAGTTAAGACGTTAAACTAACTTAGAAAGGACGGTGATGTTGTGCCAATAGAAACTATTCTACTTTGGATTATTAGCAGCTATGCTTTTGATCTGTTTAAAGCTATCGCCAGATGGTTTTGGAACGGTATCAAAGCTCGTTCTAAGAATCCATATGAAGAATAGGTGTTATATTGGCAAAGAATATTGAGGATCCTAGACCTGAGTCATGTCTTAAAACTGACTCTCCCCTTATTAGGGGTTAAGAGAGATTTACTACTCGAATTTAGTAGATCTCTCTTTTCTTCTAATGAGAAGAATAAACAAATTCTAAGTAGTCTTAGACGTAGCAACAGCGTTAGTGAGATAAACGGGTGATCGGAGGCACCCTTAGAGTATGCTTAGAAAACTCAAAAAATTAATAAAGAAAATAAGCTGGTCTAGATTGTTGAAGATGATTTTTAAATTCGTTCTTCAGATAATCAAAGACGTAATTGTTGAAATTATTAAGAATTATCTCAATTACTAAGCTTATAGGTTAGTTTCCTTTATCAAACTCGTAAGTGAACTACGTTAAGCCATTAGAAACTTAGAAAGGAGTAGAAGTTAATCATGAAAGACGTTTTCTACTGTATATGTTGTTATAGCTCACACCTATTAACACATATCTTTGATTAACGTTCTATATTACTTAACTTGTTACTTCTACTGAGCGAATTGAAAGAAGGTGATGCCTATGCGCTAATTAACTGTTGTTTACGCTAATCGTTTAACCAACGATAAGACCAAGAAAGGAGTATTTAGTCGAAATGTTAATCATATTTTTATTATAACATATTAAACAAATAATAGAAAGGAGTTTTCAACATGAAAACAATCAAATTTATTAAAACATCGATTAACGTTGAAAATCTTAATACTATTAATGATCTTTTTCCGGTAGAGAAAAAGTCTACCCGTAATCCTGGTAGTTTCGCAACCGCTAGAAAACATCTTATTTATAGCGGTCAGGCTTGCAATAAGATGTTAATTAAAATCTCTTCTGTTGGAGAAGAAGATTCTTTTGCTGTTAATTATAGCGTCCAGAGAGATGCTGATTCATTATTGCAGCGTCTTGGATTAATGAAAGTCCAAGATAAATTTGTCGGATATGTTACCGACAAAAACGGTAATCATAGACCTCGCATTTTTGATAATTATTCCGATGAATTTATTACTTTAGATTTATCGGAAGCTAAAGGATTATTGGCAGATATTCTTAGTCAGTATAAATGTGTATACTTGCTGAGAGATGCGGCTAAAATTAACATGCTTGTTTATAACCATAGTATAAATATGTACGTCGAATTAGATTCTAAAAATCCTTGCCGTGTTGCTGAAGCAACCATGAATGAATATAAGAGAAAAGGTATAGTAACAACATACTACACTTTCATGGGATCAACTTCTCAACAACGTAAAGGCTGCATTGAAATGATCAAACAAAACATTTAATTAGAAGAAAGGGGTTTTAACTATGACTATTATGGATATTAATGAAAAGAAAAATGCTGTATTGAATTCTCTTACTAAAGGCGGCTTTGATTTCTTGTCCGATGTATATCAAAATAAAGATATAGAACTCGGCAAAGCTATCAAATTGGGTGCAAGGTTAACTCTTCCGTTAACCAAATCTGCTCACTTCGGATATATTCATTCTTTCGCGTTATATACTGGTGAATTCGTATATAACAACAAAGAAGAAGGCCATGAAGTGACCTATGCAGACGGTTTCTTCCGCATTAACGTTAACGTACTGAAGCGTTATGCTAAAGATAACGGAATTAAAATCCGTGGTCTTCGCGGTGTAGCTATGCAAGCTAGAACCGTGTTTGTTAAAGGTTATGGTATGGCATTCAATCCGAAAGATATGCAGACTCAGATCATCAATCTTGGTCGTAAATATAGCGCTCAGGTAGAATTTATTAGCTATGACGATAAAAACTATGAGCAGTTGCTCAAAGATATCCAACTTGGCGAAGAATATACTTTAAACAAAGTATATATCTTTGGAACTACTTCTCTGCAAGATGTCGATCTGTTAGTAGATATGACTACCTGCAAAGCAGTTTTCGATTTCTATATTCAGCCTGAATTGAATGTTATGGAGATTGTTGCTGAAGCCGATGGAAATACCACGACCTCTAGCCAGATGCTTGCTGGTGTAATGGGTGTACCCGGAGCTAAAGAAGTATTCATTGAAAAGGCTAAAGCAACCATCGATAAAGTATGGGATCTTAGTGAACGTCAAGTTGTTAATATCAATGACGTTAAATCGATTGATTATTCACAGAATACTATCGAGAAAATTAATCTCGACTATGTATTAGCTGATAAGAAATATGCGGCTGACCTTGCAAAAACGAAACTGCAATCCAGTATCAATAAAATAGCTGGATATAACTTCGACATCAAGGGCAGCTATGTAAAGATTCTCCCGGACCTTGGATGTGATTTTAATGCTCCTATTCTTAAATGGAGCGAAATCTTTCTCGCTGGACGTAGGGCTCGTAAATATGCTGGTAAAAGCGTAGAAGCTATTCGTTATCCGAAAACTGCTCCGTCTGAGCATTATACGGCGAAAGTAGTTGGAATTAACGAGATTAAAGAAAGAATTACGGCTTATTTTAAGAGCGGTTCTTTAACCATTCGTGCAGCAAGATTCTTGGTTGATTTCTTCCAAAACGCTAAATCCGGTAACGCTATTGTTCCTTCTGGAAACCAAAGTTTTATGGATGTTACTGGTGGTTCTGATTTTGACGGTGATTCTGTCTGCGTTATTTTCGACGAAGATCTGGTAAATCTTTATGCCCAGGTTCCCATGGGCGCAATCGATTTTGGTAAACCGCCCAAATCCAAGAAAACTTTAAAGTTTGATTTGGATCTGTTAGATAACGGTTATTATGCCGGTATTTCTAATGGCAATAGTAGCGTTGGCGAATGTGTTAATTTCGCATATTCTTGCTTGGCTATAGCACAAACATTAGAAACTGGTCAACTTTCTGAATCTGATTACGAAACCTTCATCGCTTGGTGCTGGAATAATCAGAAAGAAATCGATATGAAGGCTAAGAAACCTCAATGCGAATATGGAAATAGCATAGCTATGAAGAAAAACTATAAGATCGTAGATTTCTTCAAAACCGGAGACAAATATGAGAGAATGTTTACTTCTTCTTCTGATGTAATCAAAGAAGAACAAGTAGATGCATTCTTGGCCGAAGCTTATCGTTGTGGCATCGGCAAAATGCAAAACTTAATTAATATTCTGTATGACTGCAATAAAGCTTATGCATCCGTAGTTGGTAGAACTATTGATTCTACTAAAAATGGTGCATTGGTTCATGCGGCATTACTCTGGCTTCGTCGTTATATGACTGGTGGTCTTATTAAGAAAGTCGTTATGAACGAAGCAAAAGCAGATGAACCGGCTTTAGCGTCTTGGTTAGGTTATAACTTTGACCATATTCAGACTGGTATTGTTGTTGCTAACGAAAAAGGCGATCTGAAATTCGTTGCCAACGATATTCTGACTCAAGTTCAGAACGAAATGTTGGATTATATGATCGACAAAGCTAAAGCATTCGTAGAGCTCGTAGAAGCAAAAGCTAGCGATAATTTTAGCTTTATCAGCTCTTTAGGTTTGTATAAAGAGATTGAAGCAGCTAAATATATTGCCGCAATTTCTTCTGGTATCGCTTATGGCGTTCCTGAATCTGTAAACAAAGTAAAAGTATATTTTACTGATATGGTTCGTAGTATGACTCAACACTTAAGTTATATTCAGAGAATGGCTGTAATTAAAGAAGCTTCTAAACTTAAATCTGGCGATTATTCTTCTTTCAGAGGAAACTTCGGCGTTGAAACAGTTCTGGACGCTTTAAAAGATAATGATTTCGAAGTAAGAGAAGAATTGTTCAGTTTCGATGCTGATTATGAGTTCTTTGACGGACAAATCGTTAATCTCGAAAACGGTCGTAACAATGACGTTTATACTATCGAGAAGATCGATGGTCAGTTCATTGTAGAAATCGACGATAACGGTATTCCTTACGCTACCACTAGTGTAAAAGAATATGCAGTATCCAATGATAAATCTACGGCTAAGTTTGCTCTCTCTGTAACGGCGTTAGAAGAAAACCAAGATCTTCTTGGCAGATTAAACAATACGTTTAGACATTCTCAAAATGGATGCCAGAGCAATCCTGAATTCGGTAAATGCAAATTCTTTGTTAAACCGAATGAAAAAGGCGGCTCCATCCTCATAGCTAAATATGAAAACGGAACCGCTGTTTCTGTTGCGAAGATCGTCACTCCCAAGATGAAAAATCGCAACAATAATATCGTTGAAAAATATATCAACGATAAAGAGATAAGAATCGATTATATCGAATCTTATCAACCGAAAGGTAGCGGCAAAGAATATGTCGCCATCTTCGGTGAAATCATTGGCTAACTAATTATAGCATGTATGAGGTCGGGATTCAACATCTCGGCCTCTTTATTTATTAAAGGAGAAATACTTATGTTATTAACTACTTATGCTGAATATAAACAAATTATAAATGAAATTGCTGAGCATGAATATCATACAGGAGAAACAGCTCCTGACTATATGTATAAATACGCTCATAAGTTAGAAGAAAAATTAAATAGACAAAAGATGAATGTTGATATTAATACTAGCGACGATTTACCTTTTTAGGCCTCCGGCATACTAATTTTTCCTCCGGATCTGTCGATGTGTAACAATTTACTTATTATTATCTTACCCGTCAGTTATTCTAGTTCTTACGCTAGAGTAACGGGCGGGTATAAGTGATAGAGATAGTCGTTATCTCTATTGTTTCATTCTTAAAACTCCTTTCTTTTATATTTTGTTTTGTTATTGGAGTTTTAATGTTATAAGAGATACTTTAAGTTTAAATTTCGGAATTAAGGTATCTCTTAATTTTTTGTTTTTATTCTGATGGAGCTCTAAGAATCTCGCTGCTCACATCAGATATATAGTATATTTACGCTCGGTTAAACGGGCGGGTTCAGATGATGGAAGTAGAGAGAGATAATTCCATCGTTATTATTTGTTTATTTACGAAAGGAGAAATTAATCATGCAGAAAAGTTATCGTTTTAATCAGTCCGCTGCTCAACATCTTATTATTCCCGATTTGTATGTAGGTCGTGAAATTAACAAAGAGTTCTGGCGCGACTTAAATAGTGGTTATGTCAGCACCGTCGATGTTTATGTTGATGGTGCTTTATTTAGTTCTTTATGTTCCGTTATGGATTATGAAGAACTTCAGCGTATTCATCCTGATGTTGCTGATTTCTTAATCGAAGTTGATGGATGGAGCTTCAGAAACTACAGTAAAGTTCGTTTCATCTTTTGGGATGAACGTGATAATTCGGTTGATATTATTTACCCTGACTGGCAGTGGAGAAAAGCTGCTTAATTAAGAATTGGAGGTATTAATTATGTCTATGAATAAAGTTGAATTAACAGTAAAGAAAGAATATATGCAGGATGTTATGAATATCCTTGGTCAAATGTCTTTAACTGCAACTACGCAGTATAAAGAAAATGAATGTGTTGTATCCCTTCAGTTAGACGAAGAACAATATACCAAGCTTAATGCTGCTCTTCTGAAGTATAAAGCTGGTAACATGGTTAAAATGGCTGTTAACGGTATCGTTAGCGGTGCTATTAGCGCTGTTGAATTCGGTGCTAAATCAGTAGCTGTACCTGCCGTTAAACTCGCTGGTCACGTTGGTGCATCTGCTGTACGTGTAGCTGCTGAATCTGGCGTTATCGCAGGCTCTAGTTTAATCAACGTGGCTTGCCATAGTTATCAAGAAGCAGCTAATAACCTTGCTAATAATTCAGAAGTACAAGAAGCCAAAAGAGAATTAAAAGAAGCTAAGAGTAAGCTTTTCGGCTTCTGCTCCAGAAAACTTAAAAGTGGTATCATCAGTATCACTAAAATCTAACGCTTTCCCGTATCCTCGTCCGTTAATATATAGCGGGCGGGGATAATTGAATTATTATTTTTGTATTTGTTAATCATAAGGAGGAATATATTATGAAAATTATCGTTACCCGTGAAGAAGCTCATATGTTAGAGGATTTTGCCGCTTTACTTCCTGCTAAAGTTGCTGCCGATATGGGCAAAGATATTAAACCAGTTAAAACCGAAAATGGCTATGAAATTAACATAGCCAAAGAATATATTGAAGCGGCTTCTGATTTAGCCTCGTCCTCATTCTTCAACTTCGGTGCTTTAATGATGGCTATTAAAGCATTCGGTGACAAATGCGACCGAATTGCTAAAACATTAGCTTTTGAAAAAGACCTGGAAGACAAACACAAAGTAGAGACTGGTGTCGCTGCTTAATAAGTTTTATCAGAGAGTATAGAGAGTAACTTTAATATAGTTAGGAGTTGATTATCAAAAACCAGGTACTACAATTCGGTATCAAAAACTAGGGGATGGTTATCAAATTCTAAGTAATCATTATTGAAATTTTTATTATAAATATTAAGTGCCCGGAGGTGCAGATATGTATATAATGAAATCTAAAGAAATTTAATAAGCCCGGTAGTATGTATATCGCTAGTGATATATGTACTATCGGGCTTTTTTATTCTTTATAACTGCGTCGATGTTTATAATTTTTAATAGTCATACGGGCGGGTTCTTTTGGTTATTCGGTTCCCGCCTGTCCTCTTATGTAAAGCGCTGAATAGCGCCTTTGTTGAATTACTCAAGTAAGAATCGCTCAAAGTGACTCTCACTTGAGTAATTACTCTCAAAATTAGCTTTAATTTAAAACGGGCTGGTTTAGATGAATTAGGGGTGGAATAGTATATCATACTGTTTTTGTATGAATATACAGGTATTTTTGGTATTACCCTATAGGAATTTTTAACACTTTTGGTATCTATATACAAAAATAGTGTATAAATATGTAAGAATATAGGGTATAATGAGCTAGAACAGGAGGATGAGCGCGAGCGAAGCGAGCGCGATATCTGTTTTCAGGCGATACGGCAATCGCAAGAGATTGGCATGAGAGCCAGAAAACGAGTAATCCGGTATGAGAACCGGCATCTGGTTATGAGCGCGAGTATATATGATAATAATACGAGCGCAGTTATTATATTAATCTCTGACGTTGTTAAATAATAAACAACGAAGAAGATATATAATAACTTGTTTGATGTCTTGTATCTAACAAGACTTATATATATAATAAGAGATATAACGAAAAGAATTAGTTATATATATAAGTCTTAGAGACATCAAATCAGAACTTCTAATGGTAAAGATTAGGTTCGGGATTTTAAGCGCTCTAAATTAGCGTTAAAACGCCCGTAGAGAATCGTTTAGACCATTAGAAGTATAAATATATAACCAGAGGATAAAACACGTTAAAAACTAGTATTTTTTAAATACTACCGATAAGAGAGAATGAGCGCGACTATATATAAGCGATGTGGATAGCTCTTATTCGGTTATATAAATTAAAAAGATGTGGAGAGCTGGTGTTATATATATAATACTAGGAATTCGTTTTGAAGAATTGGATTGAAATAAGGAAAAATTTTGAGAGGGAACTGATCAAATCACTAGAAAATCCAATTTTCTACTTAAGTTGTATGCTAATATGACCAATCAAATTACTAGTTTTCCGAATTTTTACATATACCATATGTTAATTCGATTAATCAAATCACTAGAAAACTCTTCCAGTACTCCCAGTAAGGGAGGATTATAGGAGGGTTAATTAAGGCACTAGACTTATCTTACCAATAAGGAGAAGTAAATATGAATAACAACAATCCTATATTAAATCTATATTATTTATTTAAACGTAAAGGCGTTAATAATATAGAACTCGTATATACTAATTATACTAGAATTAATATAATAGAGGATGAAGAAGCAGGAGAAGCTCGTATTATAGATTTAACTAATTATAATAAGCAAACGTTAGCCGTTAAATATAACGTTAGTAATAGCTATATTATTAACAACGACGTTAGCCATAATTTTGATACTATGTTAACAGAAGAAATAAGAGAAAATGATGCGTCGTTTAAATATATGAAAAGCAAGCTTCAGAACCTGTTAGATAACATATATATAATATACGATAACGTTGATAATAAATATAAAATAAGCAGATGTATATCGTTAGATAAGTTTAATATAGCTGTAGATGGCAATGACGTATATAGATATTTAATATATAGATTGGGACATAAAGAAGATAAGTTAAGAAAAATTATAAGTATATATACAGTTTGATTATAATTGGGAAGTATTAAGTTATAACTATAATAATCCTAGTACTGATACTTATATATACTATGTATATTGTAAGTATATAGATATAGATAGTTATAATAGATTATTAGATATTATAGATT
>OHFM01000145.1_pt1 | contig 37065 bp, 28 predicted proteins | sample 1567511 | NCBI WGS metagenome assembly OHFM01 (sample SAMEA3879571, study PRJEB24766) | human gut metagenome | biome: human-associated habitat; feature: feces | place: USA | collected 1985/1987
GTTGGCCCCGTCTCGTGAACGTTCCCTTTAGGGCTATATATGGATGACTGTGTGAGCGTCGTCGCATCGCTACACCACTATTAATTTCAATACAGCATTACCACACTATTACACTAATTAATACCGCACCATTGCACCATTGCACCATTGCACCATTGCACCATTGCACCGTTCTCAAGCTATCACTTACCAAAATAAAACGCCTATAGCCCGGGTCTCTCGAAAGTATCTTTGCTCAAATAAAATTTTTGTAAAACAAAGCGCAAAAACGCTCGAGAGGGCGCATTATATATTATGAGCGGTCGTGATTATTAAATCTTCCGATTTGTATCTTTGCTTTCGTCCCGAGCAGAGTTTGAATAGTTTATTTTTGCATACAACCGACCGCTCCTTATTTACATTTCAACAAGCTCTCGCAGCTTGACTAAAATAAATACTTTGCTTACTACCCAGGGCCTAACGGCTCAAAGGAGGTTCACCATGAATTACAATGAAGTTACACAAACAACGCAGAGAGCTATCAAGAAAAATACTCAAAGGAGCATCTTTGCTAACAACTGGGAACTCTCAGCTAAACTGATTGGCGGCATAAGTATACCAGTAGATGTTATAAAACATTTGAAAGGTGGACCTGAAACATTCTTAGAGCAGTCGAATCTATTTCCAGTAATAGTCGACCAGCTTGATATAGATGAGCTCTCGCTCGAGGATTGGATGATGGTATCGCACTTTGCTAATGGCATTGAGAATGCAAATACGCAGTCCGCGTCATTTGTTCGTGATACTGGCGGCGGTAAACCAGTGGACAAGAAAGAGATCAAGAATGACAATAATATCGCTCAGCTGACAGACGAGCAGTTAGATTATCTCTTGGATAATGCTGAGGTGCTGGATGAAGAGTAACATATTACCTCCCGGCATAAGGGATGATTCTCAAGAAAGCATCATTGATACTCCTAAGATTCAGTTAACTAAGGCGCAGTATGAGGCAGTCAAGGCCGACAAGGCGCGCAGAGATACTATTAACTCCTATTATAGGTATGTCTTGAAGTGCAGACCCGACCTTAAACCGACACACCTGCATGAGGTGCTCAGTACCAGAATACAGGACTTCTTAGAAAGACCTGGAAGGATAGACGGTACTGAGTTTTTGCTTATATCACTGCCGTTTCAGACTGGTAAGACTACTTGGGGCGCACAGTCCATACCAAGCTGGTATATGTTCAAGCATCCTGGAAGCAATTGCATTGTCATATCGTATTCAAGCAACTTTGCTATGAAGGCCTCGGCTGAGAACAAGCGTAAGATTGAGTGGAACATTGACATGTGGCCAGGTGCCAAGATCGGTAATAAGTGGACCAACGAGGAATTTGAGGTAATCTTTGATGAGAAGAAAAACATCAAAAGCACTTGTCTTTCTGCTACAATGTCTACTGTCAACGGTAACCCCGCTGATGTGGTTATAATTGACGACACTTGCCATGACAGTACTGAGGCAAATTCGGATACATTTAATACTACTCTTGAAGACAATTGGTTGTCAGTCGTGCGGTCGCGTGTCAAGGTTGGTGGAAAAGTAATCTTGATGCAAACCAGATGGAATATGAGAGATATCTTTGAAGTTATCAAAGGTGTTGAGGATCCGGCGGCTATTGAGATATTGAATATACCGTGTGAGTGTGTTGACGCTACGAACGATCCACTTGGCCGCGAGTTAGGTGACGGTCCATGCCCTGAGATAGGCAAAGGTAGAACGTGGGTACAGGCATTCAAGAAAGCGTACATACGCAAAGGCAATTTGCTAACTTGGGAGAACAACTATCAAGGTAACCCGACAATTGGGTCAGGCAACTTATTTACTGATAAGATGTTCAGATCCTGTGAATGGGGTAAGATAACCGACAAAGGACTTTTGCATCCGGATGGCAAGACTACAGTGTGGCCGGTCATAGCATTGAGCATTGACGCAGCGCTCAAACATGAAGAAGATAATGACTTCAACGCCTTACAGGTATGGGCAAAATTGGAAGATGACTACTTTTTGCTACATGCGGAGAAAGGTCACTACTCATTTCCTCAGTTGCTTGAGAGGATAAACGCACTGGGTAGCAGATTCAGATTAAATTACCACTACATTGAGGAAGCTGCAAATGGTGTTGCTGCCATAGATATGCTGAACGTGGCACAAGTCAAAGGTGTCATACCTGTTAAGCCTGAAGGTGGTAAATATTCCAGAGCGATGGCAGTTACTTGGCTATTCCACAGTGGCAAAGTTTATTTTGATAAGACGGCAGACTATTATAATGAGTATGAAGCATCGTTGAAAGCCTTCCCCAAAGGTGCACATGATGATGACGTCGACGCAACTTCGCAAGCACTCAACCGGATGACTATGATATTAGCAGCTGAGTCGGTACCTAAAGAAGTTATTGCTAAAAGTAGGAACTGGACAGAGGACATGGTTGAGGATTATTTATCTGGTAGTGAGCAGGATAAAATAGCAATGCGGCAAGCTTGGGGTAATCCGCCATTCGATATAGGAAATTCAGAAGGTTTTGACCTAATGGGTATAGAGGCTTCTTGAGGTGGAATATGACATTTGATGAAATTGTAACTAAATATACTATGAGTAAAAGTTCTGCCGATATCGAGATTGTTAAGATACCGCGCAGACAGTCACTTTATAAGGGTGAGGGTAAGATTAAGAATAAAAAGACTGGTGTCGAGGTTCAGGCAGAGTGCCATCAGAATATTACTTTTGAACTCATTGAATCTCAGATCAGTAATACTGTACCCGAACCCATAGTAACTCCGTTGATGGCTGAGGATGCTCAACGAGCACTACAAGCTACTTACTATTTAAGCCAGGCTATGAAAATGCAAGACGGCATTGCTATCAATGATAAAGCAGAGCGTGGTGTCTTGAAAAATGGTTATGGTTGGTATTTGATAGAATGGGACCAGTCGAAAGCAAGTAATTCAGGTTTTGGTGGACTCAAGCTTACTTATTATCCTGCCGGTAGTGTATACGTGCAACCTGGTATAACTGATTTCAAGGATGCCGAGTATGTTTTCTTAAAGAATATTGCTACTTGTGCCTCCATCAAACGACTGTATGGAGTAGATATACCGCCAGACGGCGATGGTGTGGATGTTTGTACTATAATTACTTGCTACTATTTGAACGAAGATGGCGACTTGGCAAGAACGATATTTTCCGAAAATAGTATGGCTTTGATTTCTCAAGATAATTACTTTGAACTTCGCCGCGTTGTCAGATGTAACGAGTGTGGAGAGGTAATTGTCAATCTCGATCAGCCGTGTCCGACATGTAATAGCGACGTCTTTGAATGGGCAATAATGGATGAGGAAATTGCTACTCAGGATATATATGAAGGCAATATGGAAGAGAACGCTCGGTTGAGGGCGGAAGCTCGAGCTAAGGGTGAACCCGATAATCCATATGCTGGTCTTGAGAAAATCGTGTCAAAAGGTGATAGGCTTCCTTCGTATCACATACGTGAGCTACCAGTTGTAATGCGTGTAAGCATATCTGCAGATGATTCTATATATGGTATATCAGACATTGATATGATTGCTCAGAATCAAGATACACTCAATAGAATTACTACAAAAGAACAAGAAAATATTTTGAAAGCTGGGTCGTTTGTAACCTATCCTCAAGGTACTAAAATTCCTTCTGATGACAGTACTTTGAAATTGGTACCAATACAAGATCCTCGGATGATTCAAGCATTTTCTGTGCAAACAATACAAGCAAATATGCAGCAAGATGATATATTTGCAACAAGAATGTATCAGTACGGTAGAGCAACTCTTGGTATAACTGAGAGTTATCAAGGTAAAAAGGATACAACAGCAACGTCAGGTAAAGCAAAGCAACTTGCAGCGGCGCAATCTGCCGGTAGGCTTGAGAGTAAACAGCGTATGAAGGTTCAAGCCTACTCTGAGATTTATAGAAAACAGTTTAAGTTTTTGCTTGCATATGCAGATAAAACTCAGCACTATGTTAAATTTTCAGATGAAGGTGATATCTTGCAGATGCAGTTCAATAGGTATTTATTTTTGAAAAAGAATAAAGAAACTAATCAACTGTATTGGGATGATAACTTCGTTATCGAAGCTGACAATGCATCGCTGTTTGGAAATAAGCAAGAGATGTGGGAAACTCTGACTGCTCAGTTCATGTCTGGTTCTATTGGCAATCCAGCAGATCCGAACGTTTTGAAATTATACTGGTCTATTATGAAGCAATTACAGTTCCCATTTGCTGCTGCAATAAATCAGAATATTACAGAACGTGAGCAAGATCTAGATCCTGCGGTTAAAGCATTTTTGCTAAACCATCCAGATATTTTGGATAGAGTTGCTCAGATGATGGCGGCAGAGCAATCTGATCAAAGACAAGGGCAGACTCCAAATGCACCGTCTCAGGCAAGTCAGATAACTGCTGGTAAAGCTAAGACTGGCCAGAATGCTAACGAGAAACCTGAACCTGCTAATCCTATTCCACCTGCTGCACGTACTGAATTGGAGGTGAACAATGCTCAGAGTGAAGAACAATGATATTTATTTTGCTCGAGGTGAGACTTCAACTTTGAAGTTTGAATTTTGGACAAAAGAAGGTACTCCGTATATACTTCCAGTTAATCAAACTAATAGTAATCTTGCGTCTTATGCTGATGTATATACTGATGGTGATTATGCAAAAGTGGAGTATGAACCAAGTAAATCAGAACCTGCATATAGATTAGGAAAAAATGTCGCAATTGATTTTAGGAATGGCATATCTCAATATAATATTTATAAAATATATATGCGATTCTGTTCAAGCGTTGCATGTGCGTTATATGTTACAATACACGGTTTATCGGGTGCTCGAGAAGCAACTATAAATCCCGGAGAAACGGTATTAAGCTTTGATATTACTGGTTTAGCAAGTAGCGGTAAATTAATCACTTCTATAGATATTTCGATTAATCCAAATGATACAAGTGTACCGTTACTTTGCTGGTTGTATGGTATAGAATTACGGTATAAGCAGGATGATATGCTATCTAAACCATTAATATTGAATGCATATAAATCTGGTACAATTGGTAAAGATTTACAAAAAGCTACAGAATTTCCAACTATTGCATTTACTGTTAGATCTGGTAGTTATGATTCAATTGTACTTGAGAAATATTTGAATCTAAAAGCTCCGCCCATGTATGGTGGCGATAGTGATTATGCTGCTGGTGGTTATAATAAGTTTACAACAGATGAAATAATGGAAACTAATTCAACCTCTGTATCAGATTCTCAAGTAATTACAGATGTTAATCGTGGTATTTATAGAGTATATCATAGTTTAGATTCTTATGGTAAAGATATTTATCAGCAAGTAATTCTATTGGCGAATGGGTATAAAGTTATACCATATGTATTCAATGTAGTTGTAGTTTTGAATTTTGAAGATACTGAAATGCTTGAAGCAAAAACTTATATTTATGATGTTATTGCTTATGAAGGCATTACAAAAGGTCCTCAAGTGTTTCAAAGTTCATTCAAAGGGTTTCCTTATAGTAGCGTATCGTGGAAAAAAGAGCTAATCCAGCCTCATAAACTTGTTATAGAGGATACAAATAATGCTTAATCCTTTGACAACCATATTGTTAGATCAAATGGTTCAAGAGGAAACCTTAGTAGGATTAGCAAGTTCTGATGACACTGTTGTTACTGGATTAGCCAGTTCAGAAGAAGTTACTATATCCGCTCTTGTTAAATTGGATGCAACAGTATTTCTTGATGTGGATTGTTGCTCTCATAAAAAACAAGATAGTTATGATCCGCGAATAAACTTATCAGATAAAACCGTTGTAGGTGCAATAAATCAGTTGGTTGGTATGACCAATCTATTAGACCAAACTATTACAAATTTATCTGCTGAGTTAAAAGCTGAAATAAATAAGAAACTAGATAAACGTACAACTGATGGTAGAGCTGCTGCATATATTACCCAGGGTGACAATCAAGTTTTGATTACAGTTGAAATATCTGAAGAGCCTTTGTCTATTGTTAGACGAAATGGTGCGGGACAGATATTTACAATGAATCCTACAGAATATAGACATGCAGCAAATAAAGGTTATGTAGATAATATTGCAGTTAAAGTTTTAGAAGATGCAAAATCTTATACTGATAATATGATAATTGAGCATACAGGTATTCAGTACGAAATTTTGGAGGAAAACAAAAATGGCTGATGTAGTAACAAAATCAGTAAGGTTAATGGATAAAGAAGTTAGGCTTTATCCGAGAGTAAAATTAGAAGATATAGTTAAATCTGTAACTGCAGATGGAACTGAAACAGTAGTAAAATTAGTAGAACAGAGTAATAATGAAAATATTGTATATGGTACTAAAGTTACTGGCGGATTACTGCAGCAAGCTACCATTACTTATTCCGAATCATTAAAAGGCAGTACTATTCCAGTACGTACTGCTGGCGGTATGCTACTGGTAGAAAATCCGTCTTCCGATACACCGCAAGCTGCCGTGAATTTATTATACGCTAATACTACTTATGGCCGTCTTGGTGCAGGTAATGATTGGACTGGTTTGAATAGATTTGGAGCAGAAAAAATTTCTGTGCATGCTACAGATAACTCCATTTATATGAAACTTGCAGAACAAGGTTTCTTTATTAAAACAGGTCCATCCAGTGAAGAATATTTTGTAAAATTGCCAGACTTAGCCGGTACACTTACTACAGAAGCAGCATTGAATTCATCTGCGGCATCTACGTTATCTTCTGCAAAATCTTATACCGATACACAGATTAACGCAAAGCTTTCTTCTGCATTGAAATATAAAGGTTCTAAAAATACTTATGCAGACCTTCCTAAAACTGGAAACCAAGTAGGTGATGTTTGGAACGTTGTAGCTGCATATGGTAATGCACATGCAGGTACCAACTGGGCATGGAACGGTACTGTTTGGGATCCTCTTGGTGGTACTATTGACCTTACTAATTATGTTACTGCTACTACAGCGTTTAATACTGGCGGTATGTTAGTTGAGGTTTCGGGTATGGATACGGGTAGGATGATAAAGCAAAGTATTTATGCCGCTGGTCCAATGACTGCCGGCAATCATCCTGCTGTTATGCTACCAACTGCACAGTCTGTATTTGAGTTTGTTGACGGTAAGCTTTCTGGTAGTATCTGGGATTCTTCGAAAGTAGTTTATGGTGAAACGGAGAGCACTGACACTACTTGGGGTACGGCAAGTATGGTTCTTGCAAGCCGTTTAGAAGATGGACATATGCTTGCAAAAGAAGCATATCGTGTTCAGACTACTATGACAACAACTGAAACTCATGATACACTTCCTACTTCCAAAGCAGTATTAGATTTTGTTGCGACGCGCACCACTGAACTCGGTCAGTCGATTAGCTTAAAAGTTGATAAGAAAACTACTGCTGGTACATTTGCATATGCTCATGTTGGAGGTGCTCAAACTGAATTTCTAGTAACTCCTGAAACAGCTGTAAGTTCTATAGTTTATAGAGACTCTGCGGGTAGAACAAAAGCAATTGGTCCCATTGCAACTTTGTCTACAGCTACTGCCACAAATGTCGGTGTTGTAATATCGGATGCTGATAGAGATTATGTTACCACGGGATCTATACTTCAATCTTTAGTAACTCGCATCAATTCGTCTCTCGGTTTAATTAATAATTCATTGATTACTTATGAAGAAGTAAGTGCATAAAGCCTATTGAATAAAAATAGTTGAAAATTTAATAAAATTCTTGTAAAATTTAGCATAAACGCCTCACATAAATGCATTATATATTATGTGAGGCGTAAATTATGGCAGAAAAATGGGTACAACTTAAATCACAATCGAATAATTTATATCCAAGAACGCAATCTACACTTCTTCAATGGGGTGGACCAAATGTTTTTGCTAGTGTTTCACCCTTAGATGCCGCGCTCTCTGATGAAGTATCTGCTAATCGTTTTGCTGAAATGCCCAATGAAAATTTTGTATTCGAGCGTTCATCTGATGCTGGAAATACTTGGACAACTTATACAGCATATGGCTATAACTTAGTTACTTCTAGTACGAATGTCAATAATAGTAATGTCGTAGGTAGCCAGTCAGTTAATAACTGGCACAGATTCACTATTGATGTACGACCCGGTTCGAGTAATAACTTTTATGGCGAAATTCGTAAATTTTTGTTTTGGATTAACACAAATGGCGCTACTGGTTGTAAAGTAAAAATAGACGGCTCTACTTTTGCCAATCCGGATACTTTTGTAAAAATTGTTGAAGCTCCCATTGGTGGTTGGAGTGGTTGGAACGTTATCAATGTAAATGTTACGGCCGGTTTAGGAAATAATACCTTTTATAAAAAATTAAGATTTACTTTTTCACAAACTGGTGTAAATACATCTTATGATTCCAATTTAATCGTAAGTAAAATGCGAGTTTATTGTGCAAATTGTTGGTCTGCTCCCGGGAATTTTGCATTACAAAATAGACCGTATTATATAGTTAATGGTGAACAGGTACAACAGTATTCGATACGATTTGTGGCTGGTAGAAAATTATATGGTATTGCTTCGAATGCTGATTTAGCTAATAATTCATTGAAGTTAAATGGCAAAGCAGATACCTATTATTTGAATTATCAGAATCTTACAAATAAGCCTACTTTGAAATTAGTTGCTTGTCCATATGATGCCGAAGTATCAAATGGTGCTACCGCTAATCCTTACATAAATACTGTTTTTGATGGAGCAGTTTCGAGCAGCATTCAGTTATATAGTAGTGGATTAACTGTACAATCAGATTCAGCAGGTAAAGTTACAATTGAACCAAGTATAGCTCCAAGTATATTTGCTGCAGATACTACCACTGCAACAGTTCCGGGATTTTCGACTAATCCATATTTAAGAGTATACTATGGTGGAAAATATAATACTGGTCCAAGATTAAAAAGTGGTAACGGTATTCAGTTACAAGCAGATAGCTCTAATAATATTACAATAGCGTCTACAATACCAGATGCAACTTCAAGCACTACGGGTTTAATGACTAGTACATATGTTCAGCGTTTGAGTGCTTTATGGAACGTAGTTGGTTTGAATAATTTTAAGAGTGTAACCGGAACATTTACAGAGCTTTCTGGAACCATTTATTATTCCGTATCTGCTTATGATGATAGATATAATGATATTACAAAAGTACGCGGTATGCTAAAAATTACATACGCTACAACTAGCAAGGCTTACAAATATAGAATTATCAACTTATCTGATATTAGAGGTAAGCTTGGAACTACATTTAGCAATTTGACACAAGCTAATTTTTTAGATGGTTATTGGTGGGGCGATGTTCTTGAAAGTTCTAGTTTAGATATGTTTGGATATGGTGCAGCTATTGCGAAGAATGATTCTGCAGATTTTTTAAGTATGGGGCGTTATCATACTACTTCTTTCGAGTATGGGAGTTGGGCTCAAGATACTTTTATGAATGCTATGCGAAATAGCTGTATATTTTTTGAAATGTGGTTTGCAAAACCTTAATTAAATTGGAGGAAAAATTAAATGGCTTATCCAAGTTATGGTTATAACAATTATGGGTATATACCTGGTTATGCTCCAGGATATACACAGCCGCAATATGCGACTAATCCATATCAAAATATGCAGCCAGTTCAAACACAAGCTGTTCCAAATACTGTAATTCCTCCGACTACTAATAAGAGACTCTGCATTAGTCAAGAAGATGCGATGAGTAGACAAGTTGAGAATAATAGCAGCTATGTTTACTTTGACCAAAATAAAGACATAATGTATGAAGTGAATACTGATGCTTGGGGTAAGAAAACTTGTAATGTATACAGTTTGGCTGTATATAAAAATCCTGAAGTTGCAGAAGTGCCTAAAGAATCTTTTGAAGATTTATCTAAACGGATAAGTCAACTTGAAGATAAAATTAAATCTATGGAGGTAAATACAAACGCCCAGTATGATGGCCAGCGGAATGCCGATGCCGGTAAACCCGCAAATGCAGCAAATAATGAATCAAGTGCAGCAAGCCAAAACAAACCCGCAGGCGTTCATAAATCAACTGTCCCAGCAAAATCCGCAGATAGCTCAGCAAATTAATTCTTTGCTTCAAAGTGGAGGAAATCCTCAAAGTATAGCCATGCAAATGTTACAGCAGAGAGGAATAAATCCAAGCCAGCTTATGCAAATGCTGGGACCTAATCATTGATATTAATTCTTAGAGCGTACGGCTAAGTATTGATATAAAATAAATTTAAGAAGATGTCACTATGGGTGATGGATTCGCAGAAGGCTTGGCAGTAGGTCAGAATAATGGCAACAACGCTAATGCTTGGGGAGGACAATGGATTTGGATCATTGTCCTTTTTGCTTTATTTGGATGGGGCGGAAACGGCTATGGTAACCAAGGTAGAGGCCAAGTAGGAGGTCAGGAAGTGGGATATGAACTCGGTAAATTGGCTACGACCAATGATGTTGCAAGCGGCTTTGCTAGTAATGCTATGATTGGTGGACTGAACGACATTAAACTTGGTCAGGCAGGTATCCAGCAGACTCTTTGCCAGGGATTTAGTGGTGTAAATACTACCATTCTTCAAGGCGATAATGCTACTCAGAGAGAAATTGCTAATATTGGTTTCCAACTTCAGAATTGCTGTTGCCAGACACAGCGCGCAATTGATGCAGTAAACTATAATATGGCAACTAATACTTGTAATATTCAGCAGTCTATTTGCAATAGTACTCGTGATATTATTGATGGCCAGCGTGAAAGCACGAATGCAATTCTTGGATTCCTTACGAATGAAAAGATTTCTTCGTTGCAGGCTCAGAATGCTCAGCTTACGGCCCAGCTTTCTCAGAATGCTCAGACGCAGACTCTTATTAATACGCTTCGTCCTGTTGCTTCTCCTGCATATATTACCTGCTCGCCTTATGAGAGTGCTTATGGCACTCGTAACGGCGGGTGTGGCTGTGGATGTGGCTGCTAATTAAAAATATAAGGCTCAGTGAGGCACAAATTAGTTGTGCCTCACTTGATAAAGGAGGTTAAATATGTCGTGTAATACTCGTTGTAATATTTGCGAACGGATAGTTTTTAGCAATAGTATTACTGTTACGGGCGGAACTTTGGTAATCAATATAGCTAATGGTAGTTATGCAGATTGTCAGAAGTTTTGCCTTATTTTAATTCAGAATATTCCTGATACTGCTACTATTAACATGCCGGTCGGAATTACTATTGGTACTGATACTACGGTATATCCAATGGTTCGTTGTGATTGTACTCAGGTGACTGCTTGTGCACTCAGAACTCGTACTCGTTATCCGATGAAAGTGGCTACTACAGCAACTTCTGCAGTTTTCAAAGTGCTCAGAAATCTTTCTTGCGCACCAGATAATAGACTTGCAGCAGTACCTGTACCGGCTACTCCGGCACCTACAGCTTAATAGGAGGAATTAGAAATGCGTAATGCTATAGTTGATCAAATTCTTATGGAAAGAATGAACCGTCGCGGAGGTTATGATGGACGCGACTATGCAAGAGGTGATTATGGACGTGGTGGATATGACGGACGTAGAGGTCGTGATTACGGACGGGATTATGCTCGTGGCGGAAGAGACGGACGTGATGGAAATTACGATGAAGAACGCTTTGAAGATGAGGATGAGAAATACCTCATGGAAATGCAAGATGGTAGACGTGGAGTAAAAGGCACAGGTAGAGGCAGACGCAGAGGTCGTCGGAGAGATTATGGAGAAACATTATCTTTGACTAAATCAGATATAATGAATTGGAAGCATAATCTTGAAAATGCTGATGGTACCAGAGGTCCTCATTTTAATATGGAACAAGTTATGGAAGCAGCAAAAGCTGTCGGAATCAGGTTTAAAGACTTTGACGAAAGAGAACTTTGTATGACTGTGAACATGCTTTATTCCGATTATTGTGAGGTGAATAAACCGTATGTATCTCCTGAAAGAGAATGTCACTATTACGTAGAATTGGCTAAAGCCTTTCTTGAAGATGATGACGGTCCCGAACCTTCTGAGAAACTTGCGCTTTACTATTATTGTATCGCGGAAGATGAGTAATTATCGGTACTATAACAGAAATCCAGCAAATAATCACATTAATGATTGTGTCTGTAGAGCAATAAGTAATTGTACCGGTTTATCATATGGCGCAGTTGATAGATTGCTTGCCACTACGGCCAAGGATAATGAGTGTGAAAAACTCTGTGTTTGCTGTTATGATAAATTACTTAAACGATTGGGCTACAAGAAACGTTACTGTAATAATGATGAGACTGTCGCAGATATTTCAATGAAGTACAAAAATTATAGAGTCATAATTAGAATAAAAGCTCATTTGACTTCTTCAATTTATGGTAAGATTGAGGATACTTGGGATTGTTCAGATTATTTTGTTGATTGTTTCTGGTTAGTTCAGTAAATATTATACAGGCTGATGAGGCCTGTATAATTTTTATAAAAATTCTTGTAAAAATTAGCATAATATGTATTTTTTCGTGCATTATATTTATTAGAGGGCTGCAAATGAGACTCCACTCAAACTCGCCCCCAAAAGGAGATTTATTTATGTTAAAAGAACAAGGCGAAAACACTGAAGGAACAGTGGCTGTGCCGCCGGCAGCAACGGAAGAAACTATTACTAAAATTGTGTCCAAGCGTTTGAGTGAAGACCGAGCTAAATTGGCCAAAGCTTTAGGTTATGATTCGTGGGAAGCTGCGATGAACTCTGGTATGGACAAAAAGTTACTTGATGCAGGTATTGAACCTGAAACAGCAAAGCCTATCATTGAAACGATGGTTGAAAAGCATCCAAAAGTACTTGAAGCGGAAGAACTTATCGCAAGAGAGCAGAAAAAACGTCAGGAAGCTGAGTTGGCTCTTTTGAACACGAAGTATGGAATTAATATTAATTCATTAGAAGCTTTGGATGCTGAAACTAAAGACCTCGTAAGTAAAGGTGTTTCTCTTGATAAGGCATATGCAGCAATTCATGCCGAAGAAATTCTTGCAAGTAAAACTGTAGCGACTGCTACAAAAGCTAATAGTACTTCCTTAAACCATATGACAAGCTTACCTGGTGGAAGCGCTACGCCACCAGTAAACGCTATCAGTATCAGCCAAGAAGAAATCAAGGCTGTTAAGCAATATCTTCCGAATGCAACTGAAGAAGATATTAAAAAATTCTATGCAGCGCATCCAGAATTAAAAAAATAAGGAGTAAATTATGGCAGCTATTTATGGATATGAGCGTTTTAATTATCCTACTACCAAATTTGTTCATTTGAAGTCTGCTGTAACTGGTGGTGTTGGTGCTACTAATAACCCTGGTTATACGACTACTGGTGGACTTGGTGCTAAGGATGTTGGTGCTATTATTGATGTTACTAACTCGACTGGAGCTGGTGCAGTACTTGCTGATAAATCGAAAGTTACTTGGGCAGCAGGTCATACGTATTATCTTGTTGCAGAAATTCCTCTTCCTGCGGATGCAACAGATTATGGTTTTGTTGGTGTTATTTTGAGAGATCAGGGTATGGTTGATAACCTTGTTCCCAGACGTCCTCAGCAGGATTGGGCTAAACAGTTTTATGATCTTAAGACTGGAGGTGTTAAGTAATGGCTATTATATTTAATATTTCTGAAGCAATTAAAGATTCGTCGTTCAATGTTCTTGGACTTCAAATTCCTATGCTTCTTGAAAATCAGGTTGAAGAATTCCAGAAAGGAAGTAAAATTTCTGATGTATTTGTGAACAAAACTCTTGATGGTTATTCTACAAGTTATCATACGACTGTTTCTCATGGGGGTTTCCGTCCTTCTGAAGATATGGAAATTGCTAAGTTGCACGATTGGGAAGATTCCTATGGCAAGACTTTCATAGCCCAGACTTGGAAAGATTCCTTTGCAATTTCTGAAGAAGCACGTGAAGATAACAGAAGTCTTGAGATTGCTGGTAAGGTTAGAGATTTTTCTACGAACTATGCAAGAACTCGTGAACAATATTGTGCAGCGACTGTGTCTGGTGCTCTTACGGCAAGTTTCAAATACGGTGGAAAGAAATTTCCGCTTTCTGCAATCGATAGTACAAATGCTGAGATTGATGGTCCCAAACAACTTTATTTTCATCGCTATCACTATACGTCTGTTAAGGTTGTAGATGAAGCTGATTTCATTGAAATGAATGGCCGCGAACCTTGGACCAATGCTGGTACTGCTGACACGACTGCTCCTGGAAATACAGCACCAGCTGGTAAGTATGCTACGCCTCCTCAGAGTAATAAGTTCCTAGTATATGGCGGTAAACTTGATAAAGATGGACATCCTATGGATAAAGGTCTTAATCTTCTTAAAGTTAACCCTGATACGGGTGATACTGCTGACAATATGGCTGTATATGATCAGATTAGATTTGTTCTTGATGCCATCAGAGAGTATGGTATGAATCATAGAGATTATGACGGACGCCTTGTTCCTCTTAATTATTCTAAGATTGTTATGCCGTCTAATTCGATGTTTAACAAATCTCTTCGTGCAGCTCTTGGCGCGAGCCTTACGGAAGGTCCTCTTGAAGGTCCTTTGCAGGGTGACAAATTCAGTATCACTGAATGGGCGTATCTGAATGATCTTCCTGGTTTCAAGAAGAAAGAACTTGGTATGCTTATCATGGACCCTACCAGAAACTCCACCGAACTTGGCTTCATTCTTTGGGATAGAAAACCTTTGACGGTTACCAGTTATCTTCAGGATGGAAACAATACGATGGTTTGGTATGGTCGTGCAAGATTCCGTACGGATACTTGTGACCCTTATGCTTGTGTGTATGTTGCATTTGGTGATCTTGAAAATCTTACTGCTCAAGCATATTCGGGTACTGAGTCTACAAAGTATACGAAAGGTTCTGCAACTACGAAGACTATTACTGATTCCAATGCTACATTTATCGATTTGTCCACATTTGAAATGACGAATAATCCTACGGTTTACACTGGTGTAACCGCTGGGGCGTAAATATTGAGGCTTTGATGCCCGTTGGCAGAGATGCTGACGGGCATCAAATTTTAAGGAGTATACTATGATTTATTCTGAAATAAAACAACGTATTTATGATATTTTGTGTATGCCTTTTGAAGAAGCAGAGCGACTTCATTATACTGATAAAATTCCAAGAGCTATAAATGAAGCTTTGTTCAGGATAGCTCACAGCGTACTTCCAAATCTTAGAGAATACGTAGTGGTTTTGACGAAAGATATTTTGCCTGCAAAGCTTACTATGCCTCCTGATTTTATATCTTTTGCTGATGAACAAAATGCTTATTTGAATGGTAAACAATTTGTACTTGAGAATTTCGTCGGCGAAAATGGTGTTATACTAACTGGCAATGAAACTGAGAATTTATATAGTTATGGAAAATTTGAAATAGCAAATAAGAATGAATATCATATCTTTTATAATGCACTTTATCCGAAACTTGTAGACAGCGGAATGTATTTTAATAAAGTTACTTTTGCCGAAATGAATATTCCAGTAAACAATGACAACTATACTATTGAACAAATACCTGCCGAATCTTCTCGCTTAAATAATACAAGTATATACGAAATTCCTGATATTGCTGCAATGTTGATTCCCCATTATGTTGCTGGTCAGTTGTTAGTATTGGATGATAAGGTGCGTTCTATTGAAGAAATGAACGAGTTTGAAACGCTTCTTGCAACAATTAATACTAATAGAAACGAAAGACCTCGTTCTTATCATTCATCTAAGGGGTGGTATTGATGGCAAATAATATTTATAGGCGACAACCAGTTCAACATAAATTACCAACAGATTATGCAAGTATTGATAACGTGAAATACTTCAATATTAATAATGTTTCTGGTTTACAGGTTTATGACAATCCGCTAGTAGCTGAACAAAACTCTACTTATAATTGCAAGAATGTTTATCGCGATGAGCTTGGTAATTTAACAGTTAGACCGGCAGTTCATTACAGTATGTCTGATACAAATACTATGCTAACTACCTCGTATCTTACTTGGTATAAAGAAACGAGACTTGGCATAATATATATTTATAAGTGGGGCGGATCTAATACGAGCACGGCATATGATTCAGTTAATATACAACCAAAAGGCTCATCTAGCATTTGGCAGAAATTGATACTGCATGGCGAAAGCATTTCTGTAGAAGAAACTGAAGACGGCGTTTATATTTTGTTAAATGTATATGATGCTTCAAATTTGCCTGCAAAGACTAGACTTGAATTTTGGAAAGTAAATAATGATGGTACAGTTGAACAAGTAACTGGTGAAATACAATTAAATAATGTATTAAAACCAGATTTATCTTTGTATAATATTTTGAATGATAAAATATATACTGACCAAACAATTATAAATTCCGATGACTCTAAAAATAAATATGAGGTCATAGCGTCTATATTAGCTGAAGTAAATGCTCAGTCATTTGATATTATAAAAATACTTAAGTATAAGTTTGGTGTTGCTATATTTTATTATGAAGGCAATATATTAAAAGCTTTATTATTAAAAGAATCAGGATTGATAACAAATATTGAAATTGGAACATATCAAAAATATACATCTGATTGGAGAATTTTTGATCCATTTTGCATAAAAGAATATCCAGACGGAGAATACTTTGATTTGACATTCATGTATTCAAAAAGTACAAATACCTATATTACTGAAGTATCTGTAGGATTTTCTGGTGAGGTTACTACTATATCTGATGAAAAAGCAATAGGTAGTACGGTTGCTAATGAAACATTGCTAGATGCTCAACCTGCATATGATGGTTATTATATTGGTATAGCCCAAATGACTACGGTAGATTCATCAATTCAGCATTATAATATGCGGATGATGCTTATAAAACAAGGCTCCGTAGTAAAACGTTTTTCATTATCTAATACTTACGCTTCTATTAGAAATTATCCATGTTATAATATATTTTGTTCGGATAAATTTGTGATGTTTGGGCAAATTCCATATGATTACCAATCGTATTCGGAATATAGTTGTATGTATGAAGCAGTAGAATATAAAACCGATTACAGACCTGCTAAAACCGGTGTATTTGGACTTCAGCGTAAATACGATTTAGCTCATTTTAAGCAGTTATCATTGCCAAGCGCAATAGTTGTATCTAATTTAATATATTCAAATTGCTCTGGAAGTTTTCAAGGAAGCCCGCAATATACTGCCGCTGAATATTATGCGCCACGTGAAAATGTAGCATTTGATAGTCATTTAATATCTCCATTAAATTTTGCAAGTACAATTGTAGTAAATCCATTATATATTACTTCTGATTCTAGTAATATTTATATCTGGCGAAATTATAACAAAACTAGACTGACAAATCAGGTAGCAGTAATAGATATTTTAACTAGTAAAGTTCTACAGAAATATTATAAAGCAAGTGAATCTACTGCAACAATGCTTGTATTTGGTGATTGGGTATTTGAAATTGAAAATAATGTTATAAGATACTATAAACGACAAATTCAGGGTAGCTATATTGCTGTAAATAGACCAACAAAGAGTATACCAGTACTGTCACAATTTTCTGAAGATATAATTACAAGTTTCTTTCTTGACGGATATTACTGGTTTATTACTGAAAATCATATTTTTGGTACTGGTGCAGCAAACGGTCAGATAACTATTGAATTCTTTGATCCCATGAAGTACTTTGCAGTTACTGAAAAACTCACTGCTGCAGTACGAGTATCTGATACAAGCTTTTGGGTATTTCACAATAACGGAGCATATTTAATTTATAAATCTACGATGTCAACTGAAAATGGTACACAATACGTTTGGATGTGTACAAATACTGCTAAATCGAAAGGTTGCGATTTTAAGAATGCTATTGTAACATTGCCAGTTACAAGTGCTGTATCAGTGGTCACAGCAGAAGATATTTGTAGCGTTGAAATGAAGGAAAATATTCAATCAGATGATAGAACACTTGTACCTATGACGCTTAGTTTCAGGCAAATGGTGCGTGATTTACTTGAAACCACAGAAAGTATAAAAATTGTGACATATCATTATTTAACAATTTTCTTTTTGAATCAGAATAAAAAAGATTTGACTATGCCCGCAGTGGTTTACGATAGTACTATTGATAGCTGGTGGTATTGGGAATTTCCTTTTGTTCAAGTATTTAATACTTATCAAACTGAAACAAATGTGAAAGTATATGCTGAATATGGATCGGGAAGTCGTCATGCAGTCTTTAATTTTTCTGAAGATACATTTGTATATACAGTAGGTGCTATTGATTATGTACTTTATGCTGACAAGTTTTTTAATTGGTCTACCGGTTTATATGAACCTGTGCAAATCGACTGGGAATGGGAGAGTGCAATTCTTATATTTGATACTGTAGATTTTAGAAAACAATTACTGTTTACAACATTTGTTTTTGATGACTACAATATTCCAGATGATAAATATGCAAATCATTCAGTAATAAATTTTGAATATTACTTTAATATTTATTCGAGAAAATATGCAAATACTTCTCCACAAGCAACATCAACTACTGTATACCGAGTTACGAACAATGCTTGTAGAACTATGGTAGCTAACTTCAATTACCTTCAGCTAATACTTAGAAATAGAAAATCGACAGATGATAGAGAAGGCTATGACGCAATGAACAAACCTAAAATTTGTAGTATATCTTTGAAATATAGAATTTTGAGAGGTGCGATAACATGATAGAAAATACAAATATTACTCCAAGAACTAAGTATATGGTAAAGAGTTCTGAAGCGGAGTATCAAAATATCCATTTAGAAGATATAAGAAAAACTACTGAAATTTTAGATTTTGAGTTTGAGCGAAGAGGCGAGAATGTATCTGTTGACTGGATATTAAAAGTTGCCGAAGCTCTAAACTATTATGAACTACTCACTGGTGAAAAGTACGTTAAAAAAATTAAGGAGAATACAATAATATGAATTTACTTGTTGCTATTGCAGATTTTCAGTTGCCAGAATGGCTTACCGTAGGTACGCTCGGTACAGTTCTTGCCTCATTTGTTACAATGATAGTTTCTTTGATTAGAACTGGTGTAACAAATAAAATTAATAAAGCTGCTACTGAAGGAACTACTGGGATACTCGGTAATATTGTTGATAAACTTGCAGAAACTAAAAATACTACTCTTGAAGTTATCGATAAAGTAAAAGAAGCATTGACTAAAATAGATGATGCTCTTGCAAATTTCAAAGATAGTATTAATAACCAAACAAATTCTAATATGAATCTTGCAAAATTTGTTTGTGAATGCTTTAATCAGTCTAATTTAAGCGATGAGAAAAAGTCTAAACTTCAGTTAATGTGTGATCAGATTTTTTATACTGATAATACTACCTTGATTGAATCTCTCAGAGCCGCTAAACAGCAACTTGAACAGCAGTTATATGAAAATCAAAAACAGATGGCTGAATTGAATGCTGAGCTTGAAATTGAAAAAGCAAAGTTAGAAGAACAGCAGACGCCAGTTAAAAAGTCTCGGAGGATTCAGTAATGAGTAAACTTTCAGAATTTCGTAAAACTGTAGACGAAGGTTCTGAAAAACAAAAGGCTAAAGCTGCAAAGTTAAAAGAAAAAGTAGATAAAGTTGCAAGTAAAGCTAAAAGCTTTAATAAAAATACTTGGTGGGAAATTAGTGCATATATTGTTAGAACAATAAGCGTTGGTGTACCAGCTTGTGTAATAATGACTCTTGAAAATTCTTGGGTAAAATCTGGAATAGGTTTACTTGCGACATTCCTTTTAATTGCTTTGGCAATTATTTATAAAGAGCCTATAAAAAAGGCTGCAGGATTTGCGCCTGGTGTATTTCCATTTTTGATATTTGTAATAATTGCATTATTCTTTAATACTACAGCAAATGCTCTTTTGACAATTGGACTTTCAGGTCTTGGTGGAAGCATTGTCGCAATACCGCTTCATTACAAATATCTTCAATCTAAAAAGCCACCTGAAGAAGATCCTCAGCTTACAGTGTTAAAAGATATTGCAAATAAACTTAGCAATTTAGATAATACAAATAAGCAATAAACTTTATGCTGGCAATTAAGCCAGCATATTTTTGTTTATTTTAGCGCAAAACGAATATTCACTTGCATTATATATTATAGAAACTGTTTTAGAGGTATTTTATGAAAAAATGGAAAACATTATTATTAAATCTTTTAGGTTTAATAACTACCGCCGGTACAATTGCAGTAATATACTTTGTACTATATTTACAGGGTTCAATAAAACATCTTGGTCAAGATACAATTATTGAATTTGCAGTAATGATTATTTTATCGAGTAGTACAAAGTTTTTCTGGTATATGAGTACTGAAAGTTCAATACGAAATTCTGAAAAGTATACTAAGCGAAAAGATCTCGCAATTGATGCTATCAACGAAATTGTTAAAGATCAGCAAGATTTTGATAAGTTTATTGATATACAGAATTTAGTAAACTATAATACATATGTTTCTAATCGCTGTAAAGGCCTTACACCAAACAATTATAAATTAACTTTTCGACACAAACTTATTAATTTATTTCGACGTTTGGCACACCTAAGACCGCGCACACAACGCGATTTTTTGAATGCCTATGTATTACGCGTCGAACGTAAGGCCTCAAAAATACACAAACTTAGCGCTTCAAATATCGTTAATTTAAGTGATGATGAAGATGGATTAATCGATGATAGAAATAAAGCAGCTAAAACAAAAATGAAGTATCTAGTGATGGGTACATTGTTTTCTATTATAAGTATGTTTGCTACAGCAATGATAGGTTTTGCTCCAAATCCGAATGTTGATATGAAAGCTGCGACTGTCAAAATGGTTATGTATTCGGCAAATATTTTAATGGCTATTTTGCAAACAGTATTTAAGGCGTATTTATCAGTATCGACAAATGATACAATATATTTTAGAAAGATTGTCAATATTCTTGAAAAGTATGAGTCGTATAAAACTAATCCAGTAAAGATAGAGAAAGTAAGTTATTTTGTAGAGGAGGTACAAGATGCCATTAGTAACGAGCCCGTCGTTGAGAAATCTCAAGAGTCAGACAACTATTTTGGACGAGACGATACAATCGACCACACAGAAAGTATTCGATACGACCAAGACTGTGCTGGGTGATACAATTGATGCAAGTGAAGAATCTACAAGAAAATATCTTGAGTTACTTGGAGTAAATGAACTTGATAAACAGTTCAACGCAGCAGTGCAAGCTTATAATACTCAGTTTAAGTTACAAGCCGAACGGATGTTTATTGAAACGAATGTCGCTACTGTAGCTGCATCGAACTTAATGGCAGATAACTCAAAAAATCTTGGTACAGGCGCAGTTGCTGTGCAAGGTGAAGTTTTTAATCAATCTGTCACTGCTCAAGGCGAAGCTCTTCAATCTCAATTAGCGCAATCTCAGGCAGATGTTCTTGAAAGCATTACTAAAAGCTATGAGTCTGCATTGACGACTGTTTTAGGTAAGCAAGACGCTCAAGGTAACTTTGAAAACATTTTGAAATATCAAGAAAATTCACAGCTAGCGCTTGATGCTTTGTTAAAGAAATTAGCGTCTGATATGAATGGAAACGAAGATATCTTTAAGAACATTGCGGGTGAAACTCCAGAAGGTTATAACTATGAATCTTATCTTTTAGAAAGAGGCTATTTGGATTATACTGCAACACCTGGTGAATATGAAATAACTGATTTGGCAATCCATGAATTTGACAAAATGTTAAATTCTCCACTTGAACCTGGTCAAGCTGCTCAATTACTTGAAGATCTTGCTACTAATATGGCCGCGTCTGAATATGGTACAAGATGGGAATCCATGACGCCGAATGCTCAAGCTAAAGCTGTTGCAGAATATAAAGAATGGTTCTACGATAATCAAATGGGTTTATATCATACTACATTTGGTTTATCAAGTTATGACGAAAAAGGTAATATTGTTCTTGATACCATTTATGAAGCGCCATCTACTTCTGATATTTATAGTATGTTCGGTGTGGCTGTAACTGATACTTATATTAGTGCTAAGAATGTGTCGCCGACTGATTTTGGCGATTATCTTGGTAGTGGTAAAGGTGGTAAGCAAGATTCTTACGCGCAGCAAATAATTGATAATGCAAACAATGGTATGTATGAAGACGGAGCAATTGTAAGCTTTAATTATGGTAAAGGTACCAAAGATTACTGGGTTTATTACGATGGTGGTTTTTATAAAACAAATTATAGTGATAAAAATGAGCCGCCCATTCTAACCGCGGAAAACGTTAGCGCTGATTTACCATATTTGGCTGATGCGCTACGCTCTGGAAAATTTGATAATGGTACTGAAATCATAGACTTTATCTGTTATAATGGTAAACTGTATAATAAGAACCAGTATTTTTATCAATATGGTAAATTATATAAAGCGTCTAGTAAATTCAAAGAACGTGATAAAGGTAAAGAAGCTAAAGTTACCTTTCAAAGATTTGGTGATCTTTTACTTTCGCCTATTAGTGGTATATGGACAGACAAAGATCCATTCAATAGCGTAAATGACGCAATAAATGATTTCTTCGGTGCAGGCGATGATGTTCAAGCTGAAATTGATGAATACAATTATCAGCTGCGCAAAAATGCTAAGGAGGTTAGATAATGGCTAATCCTATTTATAAAAGCCGTGAAAAAGGTATAATCAATAGTTGGACAGCAATTCGAAATCAAGCAATAATGTCTGGTATTTATGAGGCTGATGTTTATACTCAGCTTGCTCAAGACAATGATCCTTCGAAAGCACAAGGTTATCTTGCGATGCTTGCTGCAAATGGTAAAGCATTGAAAGATAAACTTCCAGCTGAATATTCTAATTATTCTACTACTACAAAGTATTCTTTGCTTTCAGGATTGAGTAGTATTATTGCTTATGAAAATGATAAGAATAATATTGATTATGCTGTTAAAAACGAAGAGTACGGTAAAAAATCTGATAAGTCGTGGGTAGATAAATTAGTAAACGAAAAGTTCGCTGGAGATTATGAAGCATTCAATAAGCAATACTCTGGTGAGGAAGGAAAGAATAAACTGTACGAAGAAGGTTATTTTGCAGACACTGATTTGACAGACGAACAGATTTCATATGGTTTAACCAATTTTTCGAAGAGTTATTCTGAATTCAGTCAAGAGTATGAAGCTAAACCGTATATGAGTTATTCTGAACTACTTAAGAATATCGCTATAATGGATGAACAAGTGAAGACTTATGAGGCTTGGGAAAATACAAGTTCTATGACTAAGTTTTGGTCTACTATCGGTAGTTTTGCTGCTGAGATCTTATTGACTCCTCTTGAAATGGTTGAAGGATTGACTGATGCAATACTTACGATAGGTAGTTTTGCCGCTAATTCTTTTGGCTATGCAGATGTAGCAAATGATATACTTGATTATGCAAAAGAAGATTTTATTTCAACACAAGACTGGGTAGTAAAATGGTTACCAAATGCATATTCAACTAATCCATATTCTACTCAAAACTGGGCAAAATTGGGTTTAGGTATGTCCCAGTCCATCTCAAGAATACTTGTTATGTCTGGTCTGAACTATTTGCTTCCTGGTTCAGGTACGTTGTTGTATTACGGTTCCGCTGCAGGTGAGAACGCTGTTGAGTATGCTACAGCTAATCCCGAAAAAAGTATTAACAATGTAATGGCATACTCAGCAATGAAAACTGCTATTAGTTATGCAGTTGAAGGTATGTCTAAAACAGCATTCTTCAAACAGCAAGGTTGGATTCAAGCTTGGGAAAATTTTGGCAGTAAAAATGTAGCAACAAAAATGCTTCATGATTTTATTGGTGAAGGTTTTGAAGAAGTTGTTGAGGAAATTATTGATGCTGGGCTTGATTATGCCTTCACTGGAAATACGGACATTAGTCTTAAGTCGCTTTGGGAATCTTTTATTTCTGGTGCATTAGTCGGCGGTATTATGGCTGGAGGGCATGCTGCTATACAGAAAGTTATAGCTACAAAAACTGTCGTAAGCCTCACAAATACTAAGATAGATAAAAAGACTGGTAAACCTGTAAATTCTAGTGGTATTCAGTTATCACCTGCTAAAACAGCAATGTTGCTTAATTACAAAGATACTCTTGAACAAAAAGTTAAATCTGGTAAGAAATTATCTACACGAATGCAACAAAGATATGATAGACTTCAAAATCTTGCACTGCTTGCTGTAGATGACGCTGGAAACACTATTGCTACTATATCTAATTTTGGTGACCCTACTAAAAATGATACAATAACTGTAGATAAAAATAGTAAAGATCCTAAAGCAAAGAAATTATCTATAAATGAAGATCTACTTAAGAAAAAGCTTGAAGAATTCCAGACTGAAGGAATTGAAATAGATCTTGCAGCAATAGATTTAACCGATGCGGATATTGCTTCTGAAGCTCAAAATATGCAGCAGAATCTTTTCTTAACTCTTTCTGAGTTTGCTGCTTATATGGGTCCTGACCAGTTTGCCCGCAGTCTTGGCAAATTTGAACAGTACACTGAAGATACTATTGATAAACTTCTTGATATGTCTGAAGCGGTTACTGAAAGAGAAACTAAGCAGGTTAAAACTTACGCAAAGACGGAATCTGTACTTTCTGAAGCCTTTGGTTCTAAGATATATATTACCAAGATTGCAAAAGATGTAGCAATATCTTTTGAAAAAATAGATAGACTTACTAAAGCAAAGTATTATTCTTACTATTCTACGGGTGAGAATCTTCCTGTTGTATTTTCATATAACGGTGATGTATATTTGAATGCTGCAGTAACTAAAAACTTTTCTTTGCCAAAAATTCAGCAATTGATATTCTCTACAATATATAATGATCAATTGTTCGCTAAAATAGGTAGTAACGATACTATCATGAATCTGCTTGAAAATTTGGTTAAGTCTTATAATATTGATTTGAGTAACGAAGTAAAGCATGATATAATGTTGAAGCAAGCATTATTTACTATGTTATTTGTTCAAGATAATACCATTGCTTCAAAAGCTTATATGTCTGCAAAAGATGAGTATGGAAAATTAATGTATAACTTGATACTTTCAGTAAAAGGCATTAGTAACGTTAATTCTATGCAAGTTGTAAGACAAGCTGAGAAAAACTATTATCGAACTGCTTTGAATAAAGTTTTTGAAAGCGAGCAATCTGAAGCTATTAAATCTTTGCAATTGGTTATCGAAGGTGCGCCTACATTTTTCAAATCAGATGAAGACATTGAAAATTTCATAATTAATAACAGAGATCCAAATGCATTCAATTATATGACATTCAAAGCCGACATTAATACTGATGCTGCAGATTTAGCAATGGCTATTGAATATTTTTCAAAACAGTTTGGATTTAATATTCCTAAAAATGCAAATATACTGACCATCAATAATCTTGCTCTTGCTTTATTTGATTCTAAAAACTATAACGATACAAGAGCTCTCGATCAGGCATTAAGTGCATATGATACTAATTTTTTTGAACAGATGAATTATTTCTTGGCAGATAATTTTGGTTTTGAGGTTCTTCCAGATAATACAATTGTTCATTTGCGTCAGATATCACAAATGATAAATGAGGATATACTCAGCGAGCGCATCAATACTTATGCCGCAGATTCATCTGCGCATCTGAATATCGACAAAGGTATTTTACTTAGTGAATGTCTTACCGATTATGGTAAAAAAATAATAGGACCTTCTTTGTTGGGAAATGATATTGTAATTTATCTACGTCCAGATAACGTTAAAGGTACAAATGGTAGTTTTCAAAGGTTCCTTAGGCCTAACAACGGTATTGCCGGTGTAATTATGATTGCTGCAAAAGCTAATCCGGATGTTAGTCTTGAACAGAATCAAAAGAATATGCTTCAGACAGCTGAGCATGAAATAAATCATAGTATCTGTGGTTTAACAAATACTGGAACAATGTCATTTACTGATCCTATTAAGAATTATTTTGAACAACAATTAAAATCTTTGAAAGGTGAAGAATTAGAAAATTATTTGGAAAAATTACAAGATGAAGTTTATGATTTTCTTTTTGCAGTGGAAGGTAAAGGTTTAGTTCAGTATACTGAAAAGGGTGTCTTATGGACAGATGTAGACACTGAAAACAATATGTCTGTGGCTTTATCGAATCTCGGTTTTACTGGAGATGAGCAGTATAAACCTATACTTGCAGAGCAACTTGCAAGAATGGTATATCAGTATTGTTTCATGAATGAACGTTATGCACAAGGTATGGCAAGTGCGAGCTATGCAGACACTGTGGTAGATTTTAATTCATTCAGATATGAAAACGCAGACCAGATAATTATTCGTACCCATTCTAAGTTAAAATTGCTCAAGCGTTTAGATGGTATAATTGCTCGGCGAGCTGATTTATCTGCGCCGAAAAATGTGCTTGATGTTTTGAATCAGTTTAGCAATAAAAAGATTACGAGTGATAACGCAATTAAACAATTGACTACAAATTATGAGTTTTATTCTGGAGAAGCTCAGCTAGGCGATTTAGAAGCCTTATTTCCTGTTAAGCCTACTAATGATAGTGATTATGTGTCTAAAGATTTTTGGATAAGTCAAATAAATGATATGCAGCTTAAACAAACTATCAGTGCAATGCCGCAACAAGACTTTATTAGATTTATTGCAAAACTTACTGGTAAAGAATTTAATGTACTTGCAAAAATTTATCAAGATGTTACCGAAGTAAATAGATTTATGAATATTCCTTTTGCTCCGGATAAATCTTATGCGGCAAGTTTGGCTAATGGTATTAAACCAAGAAATTTAATTGATTCCGCACAGGTCTATACTAAGTACGGTGATAAGATATCTGGTATCGCATTATATGATAGCACTTCAAAAAGTTGCACAGTTGATTTGACTAATACTGCAGTAAATACGAGTACAGCAAACTTGATAAATGATTTTATTGCAAATACTACTCCTGGAAATAGATTATTTATTGCCGGTAATAGATCATTTATAAACTTTAATGCTATACGTAAATATCTGAATGTAAAACCTCAACTTGCTAATTTAGACATATCTACTTCCACTCTTGCTAACTTTGAAACTGCATTTTCAGAACTTTCTAAAATGGGAATTGTTGGTAAGCAACAAGCATACCAGTATGATACTATCTTTGTTACAAATGACGGCCAGATTATAAATGTGAATTCTGAAGGCTCTATTGTTGCAAGACTTCAGCAGATTTGTAAAAATCTTAAAATATCTGAAGATATACTTGGTGAGTATACTGTCGCTCCAGATAGTGGTGATATTATCTTAAACAAAGAAGGCCTTACAAATCAACTCAGTAAGTTGTTTGATAGTAAACGCGTAGCAAGATTTAGAAGGATAAATAATACTTGGGTATCTGATAGCACTCTTAATATCCTTCAAGATAACTTTGCAAAAACTCTTGATGCAAATGTAAATCCTGCAGCTCAAGGTTATATTGAGTTAAAACGTAATGTTGCATTGGTGCAAGACCCTCAAACTCTTGAAGTGAAAATTGTACCTATGACGGACGGCAAATTTGAAGGAACAGAAGTTGCTTGGGCAAAGAATGTTTGGTATGAATCTATTTGTAATATATTAACAAAGTATCAAATAACTAACTTTAAGCAACTTGAGAATCTCGGTTTTAGCGAAGAATTTATCGATAAGCTTTCTAAGTACTCTGGTACTAAAACTGATAATCCTGGTATAACCAAATCATTCATACTGAGCTATATCAATGATGATACCAATACTACGTTTTCAAGAAATTTGCTTATTCGAAACTGTCCAGATTCTGCAAAAGATTCTCTTGACTGGAAGCGTAACGGTTATCTTACTTCAGTAAAAGATGTTCAAGATTATTACAATACATTCCAAGTATACTTTGTAGCAATGGAGTATGCAAGATTTTTACTTGAATCTGGAAAAGGTAATGCAGCAAAGCTTAAAGCAATGCTTTCAACTGTGTATGACAGTGAAATTGAGTTACACAACGCATTTGACGGATTTATTAGTGCGCATAGAAGCGACCCTGATTATGCAAGAATTCTTTCTGATATAACTGAGGGTAAGTATATACGCGAAGAAGGTAATGTTAAGAGAAAGGTTAAGAGCGGATTAGATGATAGACGTACTAATATTATTACCGATCTTTTGAATATCGATGCCCAAAAGCGACTTAACTATGCTAATGGTTTGAACTTAAGTTATAACAGTTTTGGATATGTGTATGGCTTAATTAGTAAAGATTGGGGTATGAATTATAACGTTATTAGCACAGACGTTGGAGCAAATTATAAAGATTCCGATGATGTTCTTAACTTGCTCGATACACTTGATGTTACTAAATCAAATGTACAGTCTGCAGATGTTTCTGAAGAAATTGCTAAAATAAATGACGCAATCAAATTTGCTGCTGAGCAGGCTACAAATGACGCAAAACTTAAAGCGTATGAGAAAGTTCTTACTTTACTTGATACTGTATCTAATACAGATATATACGGTGATATAAATACCGATGCATATGCAAATTTAGTACTTGATCAGATGGATAAATTATCTGGAATTAACTTGGATATTAGTAAAGCTGCGTCAGACTATATCCAAAATATCAAAACTAATCTTGAATCTGTTAAAGACAAAACCGGTATCGAAAAAGAACGTATTAATGCTGAGATTGAAACCGAATTCCATAAATTTTCAAATGAGCGTGTAAGAAATACTTATAAGTATGGATATGAAGGTTACAGACAAATACGAAAGCTTTATGATAGCTATGGTGCGTCTCAAAGATTCAATACCTCAAGCAAAATAAGCAAGCGTGTGAAGAATTTTAAGGATATCGTTCAAACTGCGTTAAAGAGTAATCAGATAACTCAAGAGCGCGCCGATAAACTTAATAGGTCTATTGATACATTACGCGATATATACACTGATATATTATCAGTTGCAGTAGACTTTGAGTATAATGGAATGACTCGTAGTAAGGCTACTTCGGAAATTATTAAACTGATAGACAATTTTACAAGCGGTAAGCCTGTAACACAACAGTTACAAACAATTACAGATTTTATTGATACTGCAATAATAAGCTCTGAAATAACTTATGACGAGAAAGCTAAAACGGCATACTCAGATCTTTATAAGTTTAACGCTGAGCAAAGAAAGTTTCTGTATCTTTTGCGTACAGCTACAAATGAACAAAAATTAAATATCTTTTTACAGTATCTTGACGATCCTAATGTTGAAACTGAACTTGGAAGAGCGTTAGTTACTTATATGGAAAATCAAGTGAAAGAATTAAGTTCTACTACAAATACTGTATCGTTTGTAGAAGAAGCTATCGACTTTTCTAAGCTTGGTCAGATTGCAAAGAAAGCCGGTGTTGCAGCAGATGAAGAATTTAAGCGGTTGAATCCTGATAAAAAGATTAATAGACGAATAACAAATGAAGAGAGAACTGCTTTGCAAGCTTCTCGAGTTACTACAAGAACTCTTTCTACTCAAAAACGGCATCTTGATTTACTTGCCAATAGTAAACCTGTAAGTGACGTTGATATGCAGAATGCAGTTAAAGAAGTTTATGCTACTCTTGAAAAGTTTAAGTTCAAAACTCAAAGCGATCAACTTCGTAAAGAAGCGAGAAAGTGGTATAAGATTAATTATCCTAATGAAACTATTACAATTGCAAAAGGTATATCTGATGAAATAACTTCTACAGATATCGAATCAGCAAGACAACACCGCGAACAAGCTATTGCAAACTATATTGATAACCGCGCAAAGGAATATGGACAGCGCTACGTTACTCGCGAGCTTACTTTATTCGAACTCATTAAAGAAATGAATAAAGAAAAGTATATCAAAAAATGGGATAAAGCCAATAACCGCTGGAAATTAATAAAAGTGATTGCGCCTAATCCTATGGTATTCAAAGTAATTAATGGTTTGAATATTGCGTATCAAAGATTTATTTATGGTCCCAAAACTAAAGCTAATATTGAACAGTTTCATGCTGAAGTTCAGTATGTACTTTCTGAGCGTAAAATTAATAGCGTAATTCCTGGAACCAAAGAATTGGTTTCTTTGGATAGTAACTATATTGATTATGAAGCAGTTTTAGAAATGTTCAAACGGGGTGAGTATACCGACCATTCTAATGTATTTGATGAAACTTTTGGTAAAGTAACTTCTGAAATGGAAGCAGCTCAAGATACTATTGACTACGTTACTAATAAGAAAGTATATACTAATCCAATTGAATCTATCAATAACGCTCTTAAAGAGACTGAAGCAAAGATTGCATTGCTGAATGAAGAACTGCGAACTAAACAATTTACTTCTCAGCAGGAAGCTGGTAAGCGCCGAGCTCTTGAAAATGCTCAAAATAAACTTAAACGTATACAAGCATTAAAAGAAGGTACTGCAGAAATTTTGAATAGACAAATTGAAAATGGTCCTAATACAGAAACTGTTGATACAGATGCTATTATAGATTTATTTGTAGATGAAGTTATGACAGATAATGATTCTGAAATAATGCCTCCATCAATGGCTGAACAGTCTATAAATCTCGAAGAATTGTTTGGTGAAGGTAGTGCTAAAGAAATGCAGAATCTTTTTAATATTACTTCTAAGCGCAAAGCTGAAAAGACAGCCCGCACCGATGAACAAAAATATGCGCCTAAGGATTCTGAACGTAGTAAGTTTACTCCAACTATCAATTCAAAACTTCTTAATAGACAGGGTATTGATGTTCGTAAGCTTCTCGATTATATTCCAAGTAAAACTAAAGATGTTGAAGTTGCTGGTGAAACTATTACAGAAAACGTCTTTAGTACAAACGAATACTTAAAAGAGAATGGTGAACTACTGAGAGAATTTATGCATAATGAAGATGCAGTAAAAGATTTTCTTAAATGGTATTCTTCTACGAACAATATGACTGAAGCTGAAAGAACAAATGCGGCAGTGTTACTTAACCAGATAGCTTCCAATCTGAATATTTCAAAAGAACTTAGAATCGAAGCTGCAAAAGCATTTTCCAAAATTAAGCGTACCGCAGGTCAACAGTTGTCTGTTGCAAGAAGCTTTGGATTAGCACCGCTCGATGAACTCAATGCTATTGCTGAACAACAGTTATCACTTTCTGACGATGAAATTAAGTCTTTGGCAAACCTTGCCGATATCCAAAAGAAAGCTATTGAAACTGGTGACTATGCAGCTTCTGATAAAGCAATGGATGATGCTCTTGCAATTCTTGCAAAACACTCTAACGAACTCGATTCCAGTATTAATCCTTGGAAAAAGGGATTGACTCTTGACGAAAAAGCTGTAAGATGGCACAATCTTACGCAAAGAATTACTTCTTGGAGATATTTTGCAATGCTGTCTGCTCCAGCGACATTCTTTTCGAGAAACGTTGCAGGCAATGCTTTAATTACAGTAATGGATAAAGCTTCTGTAGGTATAGGCAATCTTATTGGTAAGGTTAGAGACAGATTTAGCAAGACTAAAAATAATGGTGTTTATTATAAACGTACTAATGAGAAAGTCAATGCCGAGGCAACAGCTGCTGTTAAGAAACATTTACTTGACAATGGATTACTTGACTCTATTCTTAAAGGTACCGTTTCAAAATATGATACTGGTTATACTCCTCGTAAGACGAAACTTAGCGAGCTTGCATTCAATAACAAAAACGCGGTTGAAGATATTGATGCTGCTGATGCTATAGTTTTAGGCGATACGCTTAAAGAAGGTACTCCATTTGGTACCAGTAAAGTTGGTGGTGTATTTAACAAAATGTACAATTTCATATTTGGAGTAATGGATTCGCAAGATAAGAAATCTATGAAAAAGTATATGAAGCGTACAGTTGAGCAAATAGTATCTGATAATTTTACTGCAGATGATTATACTAAACTTGAAGCTGGTGATTTGAGTACAAAACAGAAATTCCAAGATATTATTGCATTTGCTCAAGAAGAATCTCTAAAAACCTACTTCCGTTATCAAGGTCCTGCTTATACCACAATGATGAGACTTCTTGCTAAATATCCTGCGGCTCAAGCTGTGTTTGCAACGATATTCCCGTTCCCGAGAATGCTGTTAAATACGATGAATACGGCTTTGAATTATTCGCCGATAGGGTTTGTTAAAGCCGTCTGGACAGCTAAACATGATCAAACGGTATTCAAAGATTTGAAAGTGAATAAACAATTAGGTCAGGCTGCAATAGGTACAGTTAGTATGGCAATAGGTGCTTTGCTTACTGCGCTTGGTATGATCAAATTTGAAGACGATGATAAATATGGTGGTCCTCAAATTAACTTGTTTGGTTACTTTAGAATTAGTCTTGAAGACCTCGCTCCTGCAGCGATTCCATTCTGTATCGGTGCTTCCTTTACTGATGGACTCACATCAGGTTTCTGGAATGCAATAACTAACTCTGGTTCTGCATTGCTTGATACTACTATAATCGGTGAGCTTATAAATGTATTCGGTGGGAATAAAAATGCTCTTGATGTTGTGAGTAATACATTCTCAACTTATATAAATCAGTTCATGCCGGCGATAGTAAGACATGTTACAAGAATTACAGATCCGAATAAGAAAAAGTATAGTTCGAATAGTGCTTTGAAAATCTTGCAAAAGATTGCGGCACAGATTCCTGGATTAAGCTATATTGTTCCAAATCAAGTTGATCCCTATAGTGGTGATAATGTGACATATTATGCTGATAATAACAATCCTTATTTGGCAGCATTGATGTCTGCTCTAAATGCAGTGCTTCCTGCAAAAGTGGCCTATTCAAAAGATAGCTATCTTGAACAAGAATCCAAAGCAGTTGATGCTGGTACTACTGGCCCTGCAAGTTCATTTACAATTGATGGCGTACAATACAAAATATCTGATAAAAAATACCGCGAATATCAAAAACTTCGTGCTAAATTATATAAAGAATATGCAGATAAGATAATTGTAACGGACGCTTACAAGCGTATGACAAACGAGCAGAAAAAGAAACAACTTAAGAAATTGCAATCTAAAGCTACTGAAGAAGCTCGTAAACAACTTAATATTAAATGATTACGAAATTCAAAAATTTTATAAAGTCTATACTCCGACAGCTAAAGAATAAAGTGAATATCATAATATTTGTAATAGTATTGATCATAACTTATTCACCAGTTTGGCTTGTCGGAGGATTGGGCTTTATATTTCAGAACAAAGCAATGCTTGCAATCGCGACAGCTTATGCGTTATTTTGGGCAGGTCCATTTACACCATACTTTCCACTTTGTATAGGATTAACATTCATTATAAGAAAAATCTACGATAAAATAAAACGCCATAATTGGCGTCGCTGGTTGTAGATTGAAAATTGTAAAAGAAAACCCGAGCATCTCTGCTCGGGTTGATTTATTATATAAGTCGTTTCATTTCAACAGCATTCTTTTTAGCGGCTCTGATATACCAATCATAGTCAATGTCTATAAGATTGGTTTTATCAGTTACGGCATCATTGTATAATGTACAGTTATCTGGTATACTTGCAATCTTGTCATGCTTAATTATTTTGCCATCTTGTATCTTATACTTATATAAAGTACCTCTGCTTTTGTTAATAGTTGCGTAAACTCTATTAATATTAGTAGTATCAATCTCACCATTTTCGCTAGCATATAACACACCATCATATGTAGGTCCTTTCATAGTGGTCATCATAAAGTCTAAAGGCTTCATGCGCTTACGAACGGTATCTTCGATTGGAATATTTTTACAGTAATAATCAATAATACTATCATTAATAACAGGTGCATTGAGTGGCGTAAGAGGAACGTCCGAACCAGACTTTTTTGCCCATCTGCCTTTAAGTTTAGGTTTTGCATTAGGTTCAGAAAGAAGAATATAGTTGTTAACATTCTTTTGAAATACTGCATATTCTTCATCAATATCAAGAGGTATTTCAATATACTCACTAAATTCTTGTAATGCTCGATAGCAATCTTGCAGTTTATTTCTTTTAATTCTAAATAAAATACCATCGGTATTTGTTTGAATAACCAATGCTCCAAGATCAAATACAATCTTCGCCATACATGTTGTGAGCAATTGACCTGTCATACATAAAGCAATGATATTTTGAGGATCATACAAAGGACTATGTTCTTGTCTCATTGCACCAGTAGAAGCATTCAAAATAAGCTTGATTGAATCTCTTAATCCAAAAGCTTCTTTATACTCGTCAGTATTTGATAAACCTTGTTTTCGCATTTCTTTCAGATGTTTCTTTAGTCTTCTACATTCACTCAATAAAAATTGAAAGCGTTCTTTGCCTTCTTCGGGTATACCAGACGCATAATAATTATAAACAACTAATAGCGAGGGATATAGATTTTCAAAGTCAGCATTGACTAAAATATAGTCGCCATCTGATATTGAATATAATGAATCTTCGTAAGTGCTATGAATACCGCCTGCTCCATAAACAAAGTTATTTTTCAAATATCTAACTTCATATGAAAAGTCATTTGATAATTCAGTGCCTTCAAACTGAGCGATTATAGTAGGATGAATTTTACTTTTGAATAATCGCTTAAGTTTTTCAGGTATCTCATAGTATGGATCATTGAGATTATCTTTTTTCTTTGCATGAAGCATTTTCGCACATACTTTAGCCGCAGTATTTTTAATACATTCAGCTTCATCTAAATCAGATAATCTTGAGCAGTTGGCTTTTGCATTAAGATAACCCCAACGAGCTCCAACTAATTTGTTTGTTGCAAATACGTCATGTTTACAATATTCAATAATCTCTTTCTTATCTTCTTCAGAAAGATTTTCTTTACCAAATGGGATATTAGATTCTTTTATTAATAAACCAGTGTTAGATTCAAACTGTTTTAATGAACCCATAGTTTTAAGGTCATCGAACAAATCTGAAAATTCATACTTTCTCCAAAATGATAAGTCTTTCCATTTACCATCAGTACTATTGATTATTTTTTCATTGTGTGTATACAATTCCTCTGGTGTATAACCAATGCTGGCAAAATTCAGCATTTGCATATCATAGCCTTTAATATTAAATCCAACTAAGTAGCCGAGTCTGGATACTTTTCTTAACTCAGCTACATAGTTTTCATCGTCAGAAGTAATTACTCCAAATTCAATATTATCGGTACCATTGTATATATTGTATACCATACAATTCCAATGTGGAAATACTTCCCAGTCAAATACAACTATATCTTTAGTCATCTTCTACTTCCTCAGTATTACTATCATTTTCTGCAGGTATTGTTATAAAATTATTTAGATCATTAAATCTTTCAATTTGTATTTTAAGTTCAGTGATTGCTGCAAAATAACCAGTGTCATAATTCATACCCATTTGTGAATTATTTGTGGCATCGCTGCCAAGCATAAATAACTTCGTATACTGTAAATCGGTTAAATAATTCAATAAAGTTTTACGATTTACTGGAGTATCTTCAATATTGTTTACAGGTATCATAAGTAAACCTCTTTAATATCTATTCTAATAATGACACCGCATTTGTAAATAACAATGCGCACTTCATTATTTTCAATAACAGTTTTGTTATATTTACCAGCAGAAATATCTTCATATGCGGCTTTAATTTGTTCAAAATATTTAGTAATCATACTATATGACCTCCATGTTTCATTTCACGTACTCTGTTGTAATTAAGTTTTTCGGATATAATAGTAGTAAGCTTTAAATCAGAATTATTAATAGCAGCATCACTGCTTTCAATAAAACTTTCAATAAGATTTATAAAGTTAGAAAATACATTTTCAATACATTTGAACGCAATCTTTTCGGCATGCTCATCAATAAGCTCTTGGTTAGCAATTTCATAGTACTGTCCAAGAACTACATGTGCTTTACAAATAAATTCACAAAAATCCTCTCTAGTCCATTCATCTTCCACTTTCAAACCATGTAAAGTATATCCTTTATATCCGCAGAAACTTAAAGTTCTGATAACAGCATCTGCTAATTCAACATAAATTCCTTCAGGTTTGAATGTAAAATCTGCATACCATGTTACCTCTTCTTCAATGTCCCTTGTATTCCAGTCGTGAAATGCTTCACAAAGCTCTTCATGAATTGCTGCAATATAAGCAACATCATCTATATCTTCAGTATAGAAACCTTTGTTTTTTGCGTTTTGATAGCAATAATCTTTTAATCTTTCAATAGTTTCAGTAGTCATTTTATACCTCAGCATCAAAATTAAATTCAAGATATTTTCTACTTGCTAAATAGTCACACATATGTACATATCTTTCCCAAGTAGATTTAGGTTTAGGAAGTATTTCTTTTTTAGTTTTCCAATCTTTATTCCATTGACCCATATGAGACATGATTAAAGAGCTAAGTAATGCACCAGTTTCAGATAATCCTCTCTTACTAAAATACTCGTCATAAGTTACTGCAGCAATAAAAGGATGATCGGCCCTTGCATATTTCTCATGAGTTTTACCATGCTTAAATGTGTCATGAAGTATCAATGCCGCAATAATAAAATCTTTTTGGTCATCAGTATAATTTGTCAGAGGAAACAAACCATATGCAATTCTGACAGCAGCTTGAGTATGTCTGACCAAACCACCTTCACCGAGTGCATAACTCGGATGATACTTACCAGTACTACTTGCAGGTACTTCGAAGAAATAATCAGGTACTACATTTTCGATACAATCTTTGATTTCGTTTCTGAACTCTTCATTTTTAATATATCCGAGTTCAGTTTTGAATATGGATGCTTTTTCCATTTTAGGTAACC
>OHFM01000153.1_pt1 | contig 36307 bp, 39 predicted proteins | sample 1567511 | NCBI WGS metagenome assembly OHFM01 (sample SAMEA3879571, study PRJEB24766) | human gut metagenome | biome: human-associated habitat; feature: feces | place: USA | collected 1985/1987
CCCGCCGTAAAAGTCGCGTCATATATATCGCCGTTATATATATGTGTATATCTGAGCTTGCTCTCGCGGGCAGTCCATGAGCCGTCGGTGACTATGCTCTCCTCGCTGCCGTCCGCATAGAAAACAGTCAGCTCGGCTATGAGCGCTGTGTCGCGGTAGCCCAAAAAGTCGCTGCTCCCGCGCCTGTTCGAGACAGCACGCCAGCCCTGCCCGACAGTCACCTCGAGCGAGTTTTCGGCTTTTATCAAATCCGTCACATCATAGCTCTGCACCTGAAGCCTGTGGGCGTAGGAGGTCCAGCCCGGCGCGAGGATGAAGTCGCCCACCCTGCCGCCGTTTAGCTTTGCCTCGTACACGCCGAGCGCGGTGATTTCAAGCACGGCTTTTCGGACGGGCTTATCGCATCGGAATTCCTTCAAAAACACCGTGCCTCCGCGCAGATTCTTTTCGCAGCTTTTTATCCATTCGCTTCTCTCGAGCATATTTTATCTCGCTCCTCTCTGTTGCCTCATCATATTTTTTATTCTCCCGCATACATTTTATATGTGTTTGCAGTCCAAAGTCAAGAGGCTGAAAACCTTTTGTTACCGAAATGTTATAATTTGTATATCTGTTTTTCTTGACTTTTTGGTTATTTTAGGGTACACTGAACATACTGTGAAACGTTCTATTCACAAAAACCAATAAAAAGTTAAAAGGAGCACGAACAAATGAAGAGAATTCTCGCAATCATTATGGTTCTCGCCATGGTCTTTGCTTTTGCGGCTTGCAAACCCAAGGATGACGGCAAGGACACCACAGCCCCCGGCGTAAGCGGCGACGCAGTTACCAACGATAACAACGAATCCGTTCCCGCAGACGCTTCCGAAGCAGACGCTTCCGAGGCAGAGAGCACCGACGCTGCCGAAGTTTCCACCGACGCTTCCGGCAAGCCTGTCGAGACTCCCTCTCAGGGCGGCTCTCAGGGCGGCTCTCAGACCGACAACAAGAAGGGTCTTAACTCCACCGACGCTAAAGCAGTCGTTGCTTTCTACAACAAGGCTGTTAAGGCTTCCGTAAAGAATCCCCCCAAGGGCAAGCAGACCATGAAGCTTGAGAAGCTTCAGGGCACCGGCGGACTCGGCAAGATCCTCGGTTCCTTCGAGGGCATCGCAAAGAAGGCTCTTGAGAAGAACTCGACTGAGACCACTTGGATCCCCGCAGGCGACCACGGTGACGTTCTTCCGACCGACGTCAAGAACGCTAAGGCGGCTATCTCCGCAGACGGCAAGTACACCATCGTTTCCTTCAACGTCAATTCTCAGACTGACGGCCCGAAGGAGAGCAGCTCGAAGGGCCCCGTCGGCCGTTCGATCGGTACTCTCGGCAACGTTCAGAACGCTCTCGATGAGCTTCCCGGCGTTTCCGTCACTTCCGGCATGGAGAACATAAAGCTCACCTACAACGACGCTTATGTCAGAGATGTCAAGATCGACAACGCCACCGGCAAGATCATCAGCGGCACCTGGCACTACAAGGTCAATGTCGACGTTAAGAATCTCGGCGTTAAGGTTATCGGTATCCCTGCAAGCATTGATACCCTTATCGGTATTGTTGACTACACCGTTAAGCTCGGCTAAGAAATTATCGTAACGGCGATTAAAAAACACACAAAGGCTCTCACCCAAACGGGCGGGAGCCTTTTTCATATACAAAAGCCGCGTTCAAAAAAAAACAGAACGCGGCTTTTTATTATTCGGTTTTCATCAGGTCTTTTACGGTTATGCCGTCGAAGTATTCGTTCGTTATCTCTTCGAATCTGCGCCACATGCCGACGGTGCGGCAGCTGTCCGCGCGCTCGCACGGCTCATCGCAGGAGAGACACGCCACCGGCGCAAGGCTGCCCTCCGTAAGGCGCAGGATATCGCCGACAACGCACTGCTCCGGCGGTCTGCCGAGCCTGTAGCCGCCGCCCTTGCCGTGGACGCCCTCAACGTAGCCGTCCCTGACAAGCAGCGCCATTATCTGCTCCATATATTTTTTCGAGATGCCCTGGCGCGCCGCCACATCCTTCATCGGCACAAGACCGCCGCCGTGCTCCGCAAGGTCTACGAGCACCCTCAGGGCATAGCGTCACCGCGTTGATATCATCATAAAAATTCCTCCGTTTTGCGCTCAGCAGATCTCTCCGCCGCCGATAACCGTATCTCCGTCATAGACAACAACAGCCTGACCCTTTGTTACGGCTCTCTGCGGCTCGTCAAAAATTATATGCACCGTGTTTTCGCCCGTGACGCGCACTGTCGCGGGCTGTTCCGCCTGCCTGTATCTGACCCGCGCGCTCGCGCGAAACTCCGCGGGCGGGTCGTCAAAGGCGATAAAATTGAAGTTTTTTGCGGCTTATCCCCGCGTCCTCGTTATCGAAGAGCTTCATCGTTACGCCGATGCAGTCAAGCCCGCTCTCTGCCGCGAGATAGGCGGCAACGGACGAGTCCACTCCGCCGCTCATTGCGACGAGTGCCTTGCGGCGCGGTTTATCGGGAGTAAAGGTCATATTATTCCTTTCAAAAAGCCCGTAAGCCCCAACAAAGCAGCCGGAGCCGATACCCCGCAGCATCTGAAAATTACAATTCTTGTAGCATCTCGGGTGCTGCGGGACGGGAAAATTTATTTATCAGTCTCCGAAAAGCGGAGTTGACAGGTAGCGGTCACCCGTATCGGGCAGGAGCACAACTATCGTCTTGCCCGCGTTCTCCGGGCGCTTTGCAAGCTCAACGGCGGCATAGGCGGCAGCTCCCGAGGATATGCCGACAAGCACTCCCTCGCTCCTGCCTATGAGCCTGCCCGTCTCGAACGCTGCCTCGTTGCTCACGGGGATTATTTCATCGTATACCTTCGTGTCGAGTACCTCGGGCACAAAGCCCGCGCCGATACCCTGTATCTTATGCGCGCCCGCCACGCCCTTGGAAAGCACGGGCGAGCTCTCCGGCTCGACCGCGACTATTTTTACGCTCGGCTTCTTCTCTTTCAGGTATTCGCCGACGCCCGTAACGGTGCCGCCCGTGCCCACGCCCGCAACGAAGATATCGACCTCGCCGTCGGTATCCTCAAAAATTTCGGGGCCCGTTGTCTCGTAGTGAGCCTTGGGATTCGAGGGATTGACGAACTGACCGGGAATAAAGCTGTTCGGTATCTCCTTTGCAAGCTCATCGGCCTTCTCTATCGCGCCCTTCATACCCTTTGTGCCGTCGGTGAGCACAAGCTCGGCGCCGTATGCCTTCATCAGCTGGCGGCGCTCGACGGACATGGTCTCGGGCATAACTATGATTATGCGGTAGCCGCGCGCGGCGGCGACTGACGCAAGCCCTATTCCGGTGTTGCCGGAGGTCGGCTCGATAATAACGGACTCGGGGGTGAGCTTGCCCGCCGCCTCCGCGTCGTCAAGCATCTTTTTGGCTACTCTGTCCTTGACGGAGCCCGCGGGATTGAAATATTCGAGCTTTGCGAGCACCTTCGCCTTGAGTCCGTATTTCTTTTCAATGTGGGTCAGTTCGAGAAGAGGGGTCTTTCCTATAAGCCGGTCTGCTGAAGTATAAATCTTTGACATAATAAATTACTCCTTTGAAGTTAGTTAGTTAAAATTCTGAGTTCCGCGGCGCAAAAAAGCCGGGGAACTCCGATGAGTGTCCCCGGTCAAAAAGCCGTTTATCGGATCAATTCAACGACCCGCATTTGGAGGACATATCGGAAAAAGGCATGACGAAACACGCGCACTGACAACAGGCGCAACTACAGCGGTTCATTCGGTTCATGGCGATCTTTTTCATAACATTCTCTCCTTTCATACGCCTACCTCGGCGGTATGTTGGATACAATATAGCACATATTGCCTACCCTGTCAATAGGCAAATCAAAAATTTTTCAAAATCTCAAAGCCACTTCTTCCGTCGGAAGAACAGTATCAGCGCAACGAGCACCACGATACTCACGACAATTATCACAAGATATCCATATTCCCAGTTGAGCTCCGGCATGCCCGAAAAGTTCATGCCGTACCAACCCGTGAGCAAAGTAAGCGGCAGAAAGATAACGGTAACAACCGTGAAAAGCTTCATCAGATCGTTCTGCTGGATAGACAGCTGCGCCTGATACTCCTCCTGAAGATGCTCGATAACATCGCGCAGGTTCTGCACCGTCTGGAGATAGCGGTCGGTGCGATTCTTGAGAATGGCGAAGCGTTTCGCCGCAGAGTTCGAAAATACGGAATTGTCGTTCGCAGAAGCTTCGTCAAAAATCAAAGTCAGCTGCTCATAGTAGCGCTTTATTCTCAGCAGCTCGCGCCGCCAGGCGGACAGCTTTTCAAAAACATCCTTGCCGGACTCACTCTTGAAAAGATAGACATTTTCGTATTCGTCTATTTCATTCTCGAGCCTCGAGAGGCAGTCCATATCGCCGTTTAAAAGCCGGACAAAGAATCTGTAGAGCAGCTGCTCGGATCTAAGTTCCGGATTCTCCGCCGCGAGCCCGTCCATTATCTTCTTTGCCGTATCGCCCGCCGCGCCCTCTGTGAAAATTATCAGATTCTCGCGGCTGACATAGGCGAGCATTTTATAGTCCTCGGTGCGCTTGCTGTGGACATCGTACCAGTCAAAGGCGAGGAAATCGAACTTTTCAAAGCTCTCGAAGCTCTCTATCTCACCCTCGCGGACATATTCAAAAACCGACGGCTCCATATACTGCGCCGCCTTTGCCATATGTTCAAACGGAAGAACAAGCTGCATAATAAAACCTCTTTCTGCATTCATATCCCTATAATTATACCACATTTGCAATCCCAAATCAAAAAATTTGCTTTGGCTCGTGTCAATACACCGAAAAAGCTTTCAATTAATTTTTGTTGAAAAATTTGCTTTGCAATGATACAATAATAACTGTAACCACATAAGAGGAAAGGAGCGGCACTATATGTCAGCAACTCACCCGACATTAAGCATAATCGTACCCGTATATAACTCCGAAAAATATCTTTGCAACTGCCTTGACAGCATAGCAGAACAGTCCTTCCGCGATTTTGAGCTTATTCTTATCGATGACGGTTCGGCCGACAGTTCCGGTACAATATGTGATAACTACGCTATGAACGACGGACGTATAAAAGTTATACACAAAGAAAACGGCGGCGCATCCTCGGCACGCAACTGCGGAATTCAATCCGCTTCTGGCAAATACATAAGCTTTGTTGACAGCGACGATTGGCTGAGCCGAGAAATGTATTCCGTTATGTTTGCCGAAATGCAAAAAGATGATTATGACATTGTTATATGCGGCTTTGTTATGCATCTTGAGGACGGGGAAAACGAATATCCCGCCTTTGATTCCGTCTGCTCTGCGCGTGAGTTTTCAAAAAACGTACTGGACGGCGGCTTTTTGAACGGCTGTCTGTGGAATAAAATTTATAAGAAAGATATTATTTCGAGCTTCGATCCCGAGATGCATTTATGCGAGGACACAAAATTTAATTTTGATGTCTCCAAAAAAGCTGCCAAATGCCGCTATATTCCGGATATGCTATATCATTATAACCGCGCAAATCCTCAATCTACCCTGAATTCCTCATCCTATTGGGGCGATGAATTTATAAGTAATCACGAAAAATTTGTCACGCTCACCGCCGACGACAGGGAGTTGAATGATATCGCCGTCAAAGAATTGTTGAATTCGGTTTTTGTCATAGTGGACGCCGGCATCAAGTTCGGCAGAAGCTATGAGGAAACAGAGTTTTTTTCTGCGGACTGCCTAAAGAAATATGTAGGCAAAATATATTTTAACAAGCACATCAACTTCCGCAACAAGATTAAGTTTATGCTGTTACGTTGTTTTAAACACATATATTATTTCGCGGCAAAGCGCAAATTCGGATAATTATAAAAAGTCACGGTATCAAAGCCGTGACTTTTCTTTATGCGGGCTTATTATCTTTTCGAGTATGTTTTTGTCCGCGGGCAAAGATCTCCGTTTTTTGAAAAATTCGCGCAGATTTACTCTTTATAGATTATATCCCACAAACGCCGACATAAAAAGCGGAGTTTATTTGTACTTCCCGCCATTGACACCCGCATTTTAAATCGGTATAATTTAATCAATAAATATAAGGAGCTGTAAAATATCATGGAAAAGAAGTATGCGATTCTCGTCGTTGATATGCTCAACGATTTCGTAACCGGCGCGCTCAAGTGCGACAGAGGTCTTGCGATAGTCCCCAAGACCGCAGAGCTCGTCAAAGGTGCGAGAGAGAAGAACATCCCCGTCATTTTCTGCAACGACGCTCACCTCAAGGGCATTGACCACGAGCTCAAGTTCTGGGGCGACCACGCAATAGCGGGCACCGAGGGAGCAAAGGTTATCCCCGAGCTCGAAGTTTGCGAGAGCGACTACATTGTTCCCAAGAGACGCTACAGCGGTTTCTTCCACACCGACCTTGACCTTCTCCTCAGAGAGCTCGGCGTCAACACCGTTGTTCTGACCGGTCTGCACACTCATATGTGCGTGCGTCACACCGCCGCCGACGCATATCAGCTCGGCTATGACGTTGTTGCTATTAAGGACGCAACCAATTCCTTCACCGCAGAGGACTATGAGTACGGTCTGAGCTATCTCAAGGGCACCTACGATGCCGAGATTACCGACACCGACACCTTCCTCGCATCGCTGTAATCAACATAAGAACACATCAACCCTCCGACGGCACTGCCGAACGGAGGGTTTTTGTTAGTCATAAGAATAAATTTATTTCAGTATTCTGCCTACCGCGTCTATCTCGTCGGCTGTGAGTCCTGCGGAGACGAAATAGTCCTCGACCGAACCGTAGCGGCGGAAAAGATACTCGAACACGGCGGTTATATTCTCCGCCGGGGCGCCGAGATGCGACATATCGCTCTCCCAGACGAGCCCCGTTTTCTTCTCTATCTCCCTGCGGTAAAACGGCTCGAGATAGCTCGAGGACAGGCGGTAATCCGCAACGATATCCTCGAAGTATACGCCCGTCAGGTGCAGTATCAGCGCGGCGGTTATGCCTGTTCTGTCCTTGCCGAGGAAGCAGTGGAACATCGACGGCGCGTCGACGCGCGACAGCTCGGAAAAGAGGCGCGCATAGTTGCCCTTGCACTCGCTCAGGCTCGTCACATATATCTCGGGCATAGTCAGCTCCATATGCGGCGAGGCGGGGTTTATTTCGAGCAGGGAGAAATGATAGTAGTTGATTCCGGGCTGATTTTCAAACTCCGACGGCATGGTTATCGCCTCGGAATCGCCGCGCAGGTCGAATACGTTCTTTATCCCGTAGTCGCGGAAGAACTCCATGTCGTTCGGCGTTGAGGCGCGCGGTCTGCCGCAGCGCAGAAGTCTGCCGTATTTCGTGAAGCCGCCGCCCTTTATCGGATATCCGCCGAGGTCGCGGCAGTTCTGTATGTTTTCAAGAGGCATATGTCTGAAGCTTTCCATAGTCCGCCCTCCTCATAGATTCTATCTCTATTTTAATGCATTCTCAAATATTTTTCAACCGTGAAAATGCAGAAAGCGCCTTGAAAGCTGCAATTATTTTTCCTCTTATATATTACTGTGGAAATAATACAGGGTCGTCGTCTGCGAATCGAAGAAGTAGACGTTGTAATAATCGTATTTTGAATAGGCTCCGTCGCCTATCGGCTTGCCTTCGCGGTCGTAAATATAGAGATAGTCGCTCTCATCGATATCGTCGCGCGAAAAACGGTAATTGTTCACAAGGTCGGCACCCTCGTCGCCGTCGCGCATAGCATCTATAACCTGCTCAAACTCATCTATATATCCGAGAAGTTCCGTCTTGCTCTCGGCGGTCACGGGCTTGAAATATTCGCTCTCCCCGGGGCTCGCGCCGGGAAAGGTGTATATCCCGAAGTCCGTCGAATCCCCGAAGCCCGCGCAGCTGTAGCGCTGCACCGACATCGCCTTTCCGAGCGAGGCTATGACGGGATCTCCGCTCTTGAAAACGCAGGCGGAAAGCGAAAACGCGAGCAGAAGCGCCGTCGATATCAGAGAAATCATTTTAAGCTTTTTCATTCTTTTTCACTCTCCCCCGGTACATATTCGAGCAGGTCGCCCGGCTGGCAGTCGAGAATCTCGCAGAGGGCATCGAGAGTCGAGAAGCGAAAAGCCTTTGCCTTATGATTCTTGAAATTCGAAACATTCGCCATCGTCATGCCCAATCTGTCGGCAAGCTCGGTGAGCGACATTTTCCTTTTTGCCATCATAACATCTAAATTTATAACTATCATGCCGTCACCCCGTTAAAATATCCCGTCGTTTTCTTCTTTTATATCCGCCGCGCGCTTGAACACGCCGCTCATCGCAGACGCGAGAACTCCCGCGACGATGCAGACGAAAATGAACACGAAAACAGGCAGATAATAAAACCCCATGAGCTCATATACAGCGAGCATCGAGCAGAGCACCGCCTGGTCGACTGAAAATATCAGCAGCTCCGCGAAGGCGCATATTCCGATATTGCGGAACTTTTTCGCCGTTCCCATTGAAAATGCCTTGTCGGTGAAAATGCGCGAGCAGATGAGCTTCAGCTCAATGAGCGCCGCCAGATACGGCACGGCGCAGACATAAACCGAAGCGCTGGTCAGAATCCAAGTATAGGGCGGCAGAGCCGAAAATTCGCCCGCTTTTATTATCACGACGATTATAAAAGGCGAAGCGAGAACCGCAAGCAGCGTCAGCACTATGCCTGCAATCACAAGCCCGTTGAGGACGATTTTTTCTGTTTTTATTTTCTTGTCGTCTTTCATTTCACATACCTCTTCTCCTTGGTTTGCGAGGTCATTGTAGCACGGCGATTCAAGATTGTCAATAAATATTTATCGTTATTCTTTAAATTTTTACTGTTTTTTCTGCGTATCGGCTGCAAAAAACTCCCAAGGCCATTTAGCCTCGGGAGCTTTCGGTAAATTGAAATTACAGGAATCTTACAAGTATTCCCGCGAGCAGAACGGAGACTATAGTCACGCAGACGAAGCCCGCTACTAGCATTTTGGGCATTATCTCGGCGGTGATATTGTCTCTCTCGTCGCCCTCTTCGGTGCTTATGTTGATAGCCTCGGTGGTTATCAGCATATTAATCGGGAAGCCGGAAAAGGCGTTGAGGACTATCGCGTAGCACATGAAGAACGACTGCTTGAAAATCTTGCTTGCAAGCAGAGCCATGAGTCCCATGGCTACGGTCGCAAAGACGACGAGCGCTGCCGATATGCCGACAACGGATGCGATGCCATCTGTGCCGGAGCTTGCGAGGGTCTTGAACAGTCCCATCATAAGCACGGTCATAACGAAGCCGTAGGAGCTCGCCTCATGGAGGGCGTCCGTCTCAACGAGCTTAAGCTCGTGCGCGGCAAAGCCGAGAAGCAGGCAGACAACATACATCGGGACATAGCCCTTTGTCACATAATCTATCCAGTAAGCGGCGAGAGTGATAAGTGCGAGCTTTAAAAGGATAATGGTAGTGCTTGTGGCTCTCTTCTTTTTCTCGTCCTTCTTCTCCTCGGAGGCGGCTGTAGCGGCCTTGAATTCGCCGTTTCTGTAGAGCTTTGTGAGCCTCCTCGTCTCCTTCTTCAGGCAGAACGAGGTCAGCGGATAGCCGACAAGTCCCTGGAGGGAGAGGCAGACTATCGCAACAAGGGCCGCGGAGGTCTTGCCCGCTTCCGTAGCGGCGCTCGACATCATCGCGGTAGCTATTGCGCCGCCGGCGAGCGGAGGCGCTGCGGCGATCGCATTATCAAAGCCGAAGAGTGCGGTTCCGAGCGTCAGGCATATTATCGTTATTGCGGCGACACCCATGAGCGAAATTATGACGGTCTTCCACTGCGCCGCCATCTCTTTTCTGCTTATGAGCGTGCCGAGGTGGGTGACGAGCAGACCGCAGGCGACTTTAAACAGCGCATCGGACACGCCCGCGTCGTCTATTATCGTCTTCGGAAAAAGCCCCGTAGAAAAGCCGACAAGCATAAGTATCATGATGACAAGCACCGAGGGTACCCAGCCCTTTGTCACCTTTGCCAGTATCTCCGAGATGGCGAACACCAGCAGCAGCGCGGTAAACGCGCCGAAAGCCGAAACTATTATAGAATTCACTTTATATCTTTCCCCTCATTAAAAAACGGTATTGCTATTAAAGGAACTTATCAAGCTCGCGCTCAACGTTCTCGTACTTCTTGACCTTGGGCTCGCGGATGAGCTTTCCTCTCGCCATGACCATCTTCACGTCACGAAGAGCGGTGAGGTCGTCGATAGGATTTTTCTCCGTAACGATAAGATCCGCGCACTTTCCGGGCTCGACGGTGCCGGTGATATCATCGATATGCGCTATCTCGGCGTTCCTCTTCGTAGCGGTATAGAGCGCAAACTTATTCGACACGCCGCAGTACTTGTGGAAATAGACAAGCTCTCTCCACATATCGTAGTGGGTGATGAACGGGCAGCCGGTATCGGTTCCGAGTCCGACGGGAATACCGTTTGCAAGGCACTTCTCGGAGCAGTCGATTATGCCCTCAAAGACCACCTTGCCGTTGAACTGCGAAAGCTCGGTGGCGTGGCTTACGGAGCGGTCAAACAGCGCAAAGGGAAGTGCGGGAGAGAGCGTCGTAATTAGCGCCGCGTGCTTCTCCTTAAAGAGGGAGATTATCTCGTCATCCGCCTTAGCGCCGTGCTCTATAGTGTCCACGCCGTTTTCAAGCGCAACGCGCACGCCCTCGGGGCTTTCGACGTGGGCGGCTACTATGAGTCCGCGCTTATGCGCCTCGTCGCACGCAGCCTTAACTACCTCGGGCGGCATTTTCAGCGCGCCGGGCTCGCCCTTGACCTTTGCGTCAAGCACGCCGCCGGTTATCATAAGCTTTATGAGGTCGGGCTTATCCTCGGCGATTTTCGCAACAAAATCTCTCGCCTGCTCCGGGCTCTCGGCTATATATGCGAGTGAGCCCGCCATGTGTCCGTCAGGGACGGAGACAGCCATATTTGCGGCGAGGATTCTCGGGCCGACTGTCTTGCCGGCGTTTATATCGTCGCGGATGCTCGAATCGGCGTTCTCAACTCCGCCGACGGTTCTTATGGTCGTAACTCCGCTGTTGAGCTGCATCTGAGCCGCGCTGCGGCAGACGGCCTTGATTATCTTGCGGAAAAGATTGTTGCTCGTCATTATCTTAACGAGCTTCTTCGGGTCGGACTCCTTCTTCTTCGGCTTGCCGCTCGAGGGGAGGTGGAGATGCATATTGATAAGACCGGGCATTATATATTTTCCGCCGAGGTCTATCTTCTCATATCCGGAGATGTCCGCGTTCCCGTCAACAATGGCGGCTATCTTCTCGCCATCGACAAGAATTATCTTGCCGGACTGAGGCTCCATATCCTGAGTACCGTCGAGAATGATGCCGTTCACAAGTGCGTATTTCATTTTTTTCGGTTCCTCCTTAAAAAAAAGTGCAAGTCCGCATTGTATGTCGCGGCAGCTTATTGGCTTATGCGAATATTAACACGGTTGCTATGCTTAAAATTATAGAGCTTTTTCCTCCGTTTTGCAAGCTTTTTCCGTTTAAATCGCTGAAAAGTTTTCGTTTTTTATCACCTTTGAACGGAGAAGCGGATATTTGTACTTGAAATTATGTTATGAGCATAAAAATACCGCCGCATCCTAAGACACGGCGGAATTTTCATTATGTTTTCTCTTACTGGATGAATCCGGCGACGGTGAGCATATACTCGCCGATCTGAGCGCCGAACTCGGGTGCGCCTTCCATGATAAGCTTGCCCTTCTTCGCGGAGTCAAGCATATCGTCAAGACCGAGCAGGATGCCCAGCGCGCTGTCGAGAGAATCGAAGCGGAGGGTGAAGAAAGGCATAGCTCTCTTGTAAACGCCTCTGCCGGCTCTCGATTTGCCCGCCTTTATGCGCAGATAAGCCGAAAGCTCATCGTGGCCGTTGACAGCCCACGCATAGACACGGTCGGGGCTCTTGAGCGCCCAATCGTGAACATCGGGATGGCCGAGCTTGTTGAGCTGGCTGATACCGCTCGAAAGCAGGTAGAAGTAGCACTTGACGAGCAGAGCCTTGGTGTCCTCGTCCTCCGGGATGCCCTTTGCGGTAAGCAGAGAGGACATCTTCAGCAGCACTGCCATGAACGAGGCGAACAGGCCGGGATGCTTTGCAATACCCTTCATCTTGGGCAGAGTCGAAAGGCTCATCTTGCCCTTGAAGAATGCGTTCATCGCCTCAACGCTCTTGAACTCAAGCTCGATGTGGGGAGCGGTGTCCACTTTATCGTTGTGAACGAGCCACTCGCCGCAGTTGACTACGAAATGGGTAGCCACCTTGCCGTCCGGGCTGTCGGGATCGAGAGCACTGACCTGCATAACGCCGTGCGCGTGCTCAAACTTCTTTGCGAGCGAGGGAACGTCGCTTGCAATTACCTTGATGAGCGGAAGGACAGCGTTGAGAAAAAGTTTATTTGTAAAAATCTCATCTCTTGATGCCATATAATCATTCCTTTCCTTATCGGGATACGGGCGAAGCTATTACACCTCGTCGTCCCAATCGTCATCAAGCTCGAAGTCCTTGCCCATGACCTCACGGACAGCCTCAACGATACCGTTCGAGTCGATACCGAGCATGGACATGATGTCCTCATGCAGTCCGATGGGAGCAAACTTATCCTGGATACCGAGCTGCTTGAATGCGCAGCCCTTACCGGATTCAACAACAACCTCTGCAACAGCACTGCCGAGACCGCCGATGACGTTGTGATCCTCAACGGTGATTATGCGGCGGGTGTCCATAACGGCCTTGAGGATAGCCTCGCGGTCGATGGGCTTAATGGTGTGCATATCGAGAACTCTGACCTTCAGGCCGTCGGAACTCTCAAGGAAGTTAGCCGCCTGAAGAGCCTGGAATGCGCAGGAGCCGCAAGCGATAACGGTGATATCGGTGCCCTCTTTAAGAGTGACAGCCTTGCCAAGCTCGAAGCCGTAATCGGTGTTCTCATAGAGGACACGGTCGAAGCCTCTGTTGATTCTGATATAGAACGGGCCGGGGGTCTCATATGCCGCACGGACTGCGTTGACAGTCTCCATACCGTCTGCGGGGCAGATAACGGTGAGGTTGGGCATAGCGCGGGTAACTGCGAGGTCGCAGATAGCGTGATGGGTCGAGCCCGCCTGGCCGAACGAAGTACCCGAATGGGTAGCTATAACCTTAGCGTTGACATTCTGATAGCAGATGTCGGTGTGAAGCTGGTCGGCGCTTCTGAGAGAAGCGAAAACCGAGAAGGTCGAAAGGAACGGCACGAGGCCTGCTCTTGCCATACCTGCGGCGACGCCGAACATATTCTGCTCTGCGATACCGACGTTAAAGAATCTGTCCGGATAAGCCTCACCGAACATACCGATCTTTGTTGATTTGCCGAGGTCAGCGGTCAGCGCGACAACTTCGGGGTGCTCCGCGCCGAGCTCAACAAGGGTCTTGCCGTAATATTCCGCGGTAGAAAGAGCGGTTGATTCAACGGCTGTATAGGTCATTCCGCCTGCCATAATTATTCGCCCTCCTTTTCTGCTCTTGCTTTGCGTGCCTCATAGTACTTATCGAGGCTCTCTATAGCTTTCTTGTACTTCTCTTCGTCAATTGCGCCGTAGTGCCAGCGATAGTTGCCCTCCATGAAGTCGATGCCGGCGCCCTTTATTGTGTTGGCAATTATCATGACGGGAGAATCGGTCTTGTTCTCAAGAGCAAAGTCGATAGCGTCGCAAAGCTCTTTGATGTTGTGTCCGTCGACTTCCTTGACGATGAAGCCGAAGGAGCGCCACTTGTCAGCGAAGGGCTCAAGCTTCATGACATTCTCGGTCTCGCCGTCGATCATGCACTTATTGCGGTCGACGAAGGAGATCATATTGGTGACCTTGAAGTTGGAGGCTGCCATGGCTGCTTCCCAGTTTGAACCCTCGTCGCACTCGCCGTCGCCGAGGATGCAGTATGTTTTGTAATCCTTGCCGAGAACTCTTGCGGCAAGAGCGGTTCCGACTGCTATCGGAAGTCCGTGGCCGAGAGAGCCGGTGGAAGCGTCAACGCCGATAACCTTGTTCGAGTCGAGGTGGATGCCCATCTTCGAGTTCGTGTGGTTAAAGGTCTTGAGCTGCTCGGGATCGTTCCAGCCGAAATCGACGAGCACGGGAGCGTAAGCTATACCCGCGTGACCCTTACTGAGGATAAAACGGTCTCTGTCCTCCCACTTGGGATTCTTGACGTCGAGTCTCATGTACTTGTGGTAGAGAACGGTAAGCATATCCATGACGCTCATGCCGCCGCCGATATGACCGCTGCCCGCCCAGTATGTGGTGTCGAGGCAAAGTCTGCGCAGCTCATGAGCCTTCTTTTCGAGCGCTAACCATTCCTGCTTTGATAATGGCATTTACATTTCCTCCTTACAGAAAACATTTTTTATCGTCTGAGTGAATAAGCGGGTACCCCCGTAACTCACAAAGCTTCTCTTTTACCCGGGAAACAACGCCGGATGAAGTATATGACCCGTGCACGGCAAAAATCACTCCGAACGTCAAAATATCCAAAGCTTTAAGCGCGCACAAAGTCATTTTTATCTCATATGCATATATAATAGCACAGAAACCCCCGTCTTGTAAAGACAGGACGGAGGTTTTTTTGGGAAAAATCAGGCAAGCTCGGGGTGATTCTTGCGAAGGGTGTTGAATGCATCCTCTGCAACATCAACGGTGTGAGCAATATCCTCATCGGTCAGGGACGCATTGAGGAAATGGTTGTGGTGGCTCGTAAGGAATATGCCACGCTTGACCATCTCGGCGATCCACTCCTGATGAAGCATGAGGGAATCGTCATCGGCAAGGCGCAGATAGAACAGCGACGGCTCGCCGGAGACTACAAGATGGAAGCCGTTGTTCGCGGCAGCAGCCTTAAGACCCTCGCCGACCTTGAGACCCTTCTCGCGGAAGATGGCGGGAGTGTTGAGCTTCTTCATCTTGTTGATGCAGGCGATACCCGCTGCGAACGGGATTGCGCTGAGCCAGTAGCTGCCGGTATAGGACAGGCTGCTGATAGAGCTCTTGAGGAAATCCTTGCCGCAAAGAGCGGAGACGTTCCAGCCGTTTGCAAGAGCCTTGCAGAAGCAGATAAGGTCTGCCTCGAAGCCGTAGAAGTGGTCACTGCCGGCGATATCAAGACGGAAGCCTGCGCGGACGTCGTCGACTATGAGGACGATGCCGTTCTTTGTGCAGAGCTCACGAACCTTCTGCCAGTAGCCGTCTGCGGGAAGCTGGTTGTCAAAGAAGTTGCCGTGGAGATAGGGAGTCGAGATAAACGCAGCTATCTCGCCCTCGTTCTCGGCGATAACTCTCTCGAGCGCGGGGATATCGTTCCAGTCTATATAGATGTTGTTTGCAACGTCCTCTTCGATAACGCCGGGATAGTCGACCTTCTGGGTCCAGGGCGAAATACCGTGATAGAAGCCGTTGATGAAGATTATCTTCTTGCGGTGGGTATGGGCTCTTGCGGTCATTATGGCGGCGGTGGTAACATCGTTGCCGTTCTTTGCGAAGAATGCCCAATCGGCGCAGTTTACGGTGTCAACAAGCAGCTCCGCGAACTCGACTGCCTTGTAGGACGGCGAGGTGGTGCAGTTGCAGACCTTTGCCTGAGCGATGGCGGCCGCGTCGACGTCGGGGTCGTTGTAGCCGAGAACGTTCGGGCCGTATGCGCACATATAGTCTATGAATTTGTTTCCGTCAACATCCCAGAAATAGGAGCCCTGCGCTCTGTCGCCGAAAAGCGGGAACGCGCTGACGGGGATAAAGCAGCCCTCTGCCGGGCCGAGGTGGCCGTAGACGCCGGAAGGAATGACCTTTTCGGCTCTCTCGAACATCTCTCTGCTCTTTGTGTAATCGTTAATCTTGAAGCTCATTAAAGTTCCCCTCCCTTATGCCAAGTACAGAGCAACTCTGTCGAGCAGTCTGTTCATATTGTCTATCATCGAGATCATGCCCTTCATGGTGATAGCACCCATGCCTATGCAGGCAACGGCGTTTATCTTTCCGTCGAAGAGGTCTCTTGCAAGATCAATTGAAGCGAACTCCATATCGGCGCGCGGATTCTCGCAGCGCTTCTTTATGGTTACAAGGCGTCCGTTCTTTGCGCGGATCGTAGCCGCGGGACCGTCCTTTATGCCGAGGCCTATCTCGCCGTCAACTATGTGGGATGCCGAGAACTGACCGATCTTGTCGTTGTTGGCTATCTGAGATATAGCAACAGCGATAGTGTAGAGCATGAGCGTGGTGCTCTGCTCGAAGAAGGTTCTGTCCTGAAGATCCTCGGGCGAGGGACGCATATATTTCGCAAGCAGGTCGGTCAAGGGGGTAAAGGTCTTGAGGAGGAACTTGATGTGCTGGAATCCCTTCGAGGGGATGGGTGTTACGGTTCCGTCAATAAGACCGTTGAATTTTTCGCAGGAAGAGAACGGCAGTTTGACGTCGCACTTGCCGACGCCCTGCTCCATCCTGCATCTTCCGTTTTTGAAGGTTATCGTGGCGCTCGGGCCGTCTTTAACTTCAAAGCCTATCGAGATGGGCTTCGTGTTGGTGAGCATTGCGCTCGCCTCCGGGACTATCTCGCAGAGATTCTCCAAAGTTCCCAAGACAGCATAAAGGTTAATGTACGCCATTGTTTTCTGATCAGTCAACCTTCATTCCTCCTTTTTAAATTGATAAAAATATTCAGAGCCGGTTTTTTGAACGCCGGTTTACTCTTGGACTGTATTCTACCACATTCTATGCCTTAAAGTCAATTGCATACCGGAAGCGTAGCAAAAAATTCACAAAATCGGCTGATTTTTTCGGGCTTTTATACTTATTTTTTCGGCGTTTTTCGATAAATCCGTAAATTTTTCTCCGTGCTACTGCCGACCCTCCGAATACTTCTTTTTCGGAAAGTAATAATAAAATAATTTTTTCAATATCGGCGGCGGCAAATTCACCGTCCGGCAGCCCTTTGCCGGCTAACGGCGCCGCTTTATATTCTTCTGTCGTTGTGCGACTCGTGCTTTATCAGGCTTATGACTATTATATACATAGCCGCCACAAACGCTATGAATATAGCGGTCGAAAGCGTTGTGCCTATCATGGCGCAGGAGTCGTAGAAGCCGTGCAGGAACACGGCGGAGAGGTATGAGGCAAGGAGATTGAGCACCTTTTTCCCCTTGCAGCCGAGGTCGGAAAAGAGCTTGGCGCGCCCGTAGAACAGACCCATGAACACGGCAAAGCCCATATGTCCGGGAACGGCGAGCACCGCGCGCGGGAGCGCGACGGACAGGCCGAAGTTCATAACATACTTTATATTCTCAAACGCGGCGAAGCCCAAAGAGACCGAGACGGCGTAAACTATTCCGTCAAAGCTGTAGTTAAAATTCGGATTCTTCCAGGTTCTGAGCTTCATCAGCAGGAACTTAGTCCCCTCCTCGACAACCGCGACAACCGCGAAGGCGAGGATTATTTTATAATATTTATCGTTTTGGCTCACCTGGTCGTTGAGTATCTTTTCGCCTATCATTTCGAGCACTATCGACATCAGCGCCGCAACGATACCCATGAGAATCAGCGACAGCAGCAGCCCGGGCGGCTCCTTGTCGACCGTGTCGTGCTTATAGATATAGCGCAGCAGAAACACCGCGGGCAGTATTGCCGCGAGGATATATATTGAAAATATCGCCGCCGAGGGAAGAACAAAAAACATTTTATCAGCTCCTGTTTTGCTCAGAGCGTTGCGAACCGCGCCGTCAATGCGTCGCTTCGCGTGCGCCAAAAGCTGTTTGCAACTATTTTAACGGTATATTCCGTTCGGGTCTTGAGTCCGCATATATGCTCGGTGAGAGTCGCGGGCATATCATACAGATAGTAGCGCGAGGTTATGTTAAGATGCTTTTTTACAAGTCCGTCGCCGCTCAGAATATATATGTCGTAGCTGTCCGGGCGGTCTTTCCCGCCCGCCTGATTGAAAGTAATATCGCAGCCGTCCGCCGTTATATTTTCTACAGATATCCGCGCGTTTTCAAAAAACGGTCTCTCCGCCGTCACATAGCGCGCGTCGGTATATTTGAACGAATCTATATTCCACGGCTCGTCTATCTCCCAAGTATAGGGGAAGAAGTGCCCGGTGAGTACGTCGTAGGGATAGACCCTGACTCTGCCGCCGGCGTCGGCCTCGACTATCAAAAGCTGCGCCGCACTGCCGTCCTCGGGGGGTATTGTACCGTGAGCCTTGTCGAACTCATCGAGCTCGAAGTAGCTCAGCGTCCCCGTGCCGAAGGCGCTGAAATGGCGCTGATGCGCGGAACGCGGGTCATTTATCGGCGCATGGGAATGGCCGGAGAAATCGACTGTCTGCGGATAATTCATAAGTATATCCGTTATCTCGTCCTCGCCCCAATTTATGCTGCCGTAGACTGTGTCGGTGATATGCGGGTGCTGAAAGAAGAATATCGGCTTTCTGCCGTCTCTCTCGGCCGCTTTTTCAAGCTCCGCCGCCGCAAATTCGCGCTTTTTTTCGTCGAAGTGGCAGCCGCCGGTCGTTGTGACGGCGATGAAATCAAAGCCGTTTATAATTTCATGCGTGTCGGGCGTCAAAGAAAATATCTCACCGAAGCGGCGCAGGGCATTCTCCTCGCCGTCGCTCATATATTCGTGGCTCCCCATGGTCATTATCAGCCTCGCTCCCGAGGGCAGACCGCCGTCAAGAAGCTTTTTGACCTTGCGCATCTGAAGCTCGGTGCCGCGCGAGGCGAAGTCGCCGACAATGACGAGCGCGTCAAGACCTTCGTATCTCACGTCCGAAGAGCACAGCTCTCCGAGATCGGCGAGAGCTTTCGCTAATCTCTGCTCCTCTATGCAGTCCTCGTCATCTATATGTATATCGCTCATGACCGCAAAGCGCAGGGTCGGAGCAAAGCTCTTGTCAAAAGGCATTGGGGCTCTCTCTTTCTTTAAAGTATCTTGTCAAACGCCTCGAGCCAATAGCGGGCTATAAGCGCCGCGCCGTCGAACGAGGGGTGAACTCCGTCGGGCGCCCACTGCTCGGGGCAGGTGTCCACGGCGGCGGCATTGAGAAGTCCGTCGAGCGGGATAAACGCGTCGGCGTAATCCTTTGCCACTCTGCGCACCGCCTGAATCCTCGGGTCGAGATCCTCTCTCCAGCTCGCGCGCTCCTCGGAGACATGGAGCACGAACGGCTCCATAATGATTATTTTAAGGCTCGGATTTTCGCGCCTCGCGTCCTCGAGCAGCGAGCGGTACACGCGCTCGAACTCCTCTGTATCCGAGGGGTCGCCGCTGTCGTATCTCCGCCAGGTGTCGTTAATGCCGATGAGCACGGAGAGCACGTCGGGACGAAGGTCGAGGCAGTCGCTCTGCCAGCGGGCGCGCAGGTCTCTGACTCTGTCTCCGCTGATTCCGAGATCAAAAAAGTCTATATCGAAGTTCGGTCTCGCCGCGCGGAAATTCGACGCGACGAAAAGCGGATAGCCGCTGCCCATGTTGCGGATATCACCGCGATCTCTGCCCATATCGGTTATACTGTCTCCCTGAAAGAGAACTCTGAGTTTTCCCATTAAACATTCCTCCGTCGGCCCGAGACCGCCTGACTTTGTATATAGATTTATTATATATTTATTTTTCGTCTTTTGCAACAGTTTAAGTAAATTTCGGCTATGTGTGGTATATACAAAAAATTACGGCATTTTTTGTGATATAATACAAAAAGGAGGCGTTTATTATGAAATTCAGAATTTATACCGCCGGACTGCCGGAGGAAGCGAAAAAAATACGGCTCGAGGTTTTCATAAAAGAGCAGGGTTTTGAAGAGGAATTCGACAGCGTGGACGACACCGCCGCGCACATAGTTCTCTTTGACGGAAAAACTCCCGTCGGGGTGTGCCGCGTCTTTAAAGACAGCGGAAGCGGCAAGACGGTAATAGGGCGCGTCGCGGTCAGAAAGGAGCTCCGCGGCAAAGGGCTCGGTACACGTATAATAGAGGCCGCCGAGGAATACGCCGCGGGCACGGGAACAAGTGCAATACGAATACATTCGCAGGAGCAGGCCGCCGGCTTCTACAGGGCGCTCGGCTACAGAGACACGGGAGAAAGCGACCTCGACGAGGGATGCCCGCACATATGGATGGAAAAACTCCTGTAAAATGTGTAAAAACTACAAATAGCATATGCTAACCCACTTGACTTTTGTGCTAATCGGCGGTAAAATAATTTCACAAAAGTTACGGAGGGATATACAATGAATAAAAAGCTACGGAGAGTCATAAGTGCGCTGCTTGCTCTGTGCCTGTTGGCGTGCATGATAATCCCCGCCGCTTCCGCCATGCCGCAGGAGAGCGCAGACGGTTCGATAAAGCGCATAAGCGTTGTTATCAACGGCGACGCAAAGACGAGACGCGGCATCTGCTGGTACACGGCGGAGAAATGCGGCAGCGATGTTGAAGTAATGCCCCTTGCAAAATACAGCGGCAGCTTCGACGGCGCGCTCAAATTCTCCGGCACCTGCACAAAGTGGAAGGAGAACTACTGCCACAAGGTGCTCGCCGAGGGACTTGAGCCCGGAACCAAATATGTTTACAGAGTCGGCGACGCTTCGACCGGAGTCTGGAGCAACAACGGCACATTTGAGACAGCCTGCGACGGCGAAGAGGCGTTTTCGTTTATAGCTCTCGCCGATGTTCAGGCGGGTAACGAGACAAACTTCACAAAGAGCGGAGCCGTTCAGCGCACCGCCATGCAGGTCTGCCCCGACGCCAAGTTTCTCATGAACGCTGGCGATTTCGTCAACGACTGCAACGACCAGGAGTGGGACTGGTTCTATGAGAAGAGCTGCGACACGCTCATGAATATAACCATGGCGCCGACCGCCGGCAACCACGAGGGCAACCTGCGCTGGGGCTGGTTCGACAATATGTTCAACCTCGACAGGAGCGCGGGCTGGAATCACATCACCGGCGTATACTATTCCTTTGACTATTCGAACGCGCATATCGCCGTGCTCAACACCAACGATATGTATCCCATAAGCGAGGAGCAGCTCAACTGGCTTCAGAACGACATGAACTCCTCCGACGCGCAGTGGAAGATAATCCTCATGCACCGCGCCTGCTACTCCGCGGGCAAGAACATAAACAAGCCCGACACCGTCATCATGCGCAAGCGTCTGCTGCCCATAATAGACAGCCTTGATATCGACGTTGTCATCAACGGCCACGACCATATGTATCTGCGTACCTATCAGGTCAAGGACGACAAGATTCAGCCCACCGAGTACATCACCGAGAACTACAAGGGCGAGGAGATAACCTACGCGCTCAACCCCGAGGGCACGGTACACATCCTGCCCAACACCGCCGGCACTAAGCGCTACGGCGTTCACGAGAACGCCATGGAGCCTATCCTCAAGAATTCCGCCGTTGCCGCGCAGCCCTACAAGTCGATGTTCAGCACCTTTACCATAGACGGCGACAGGCTCATCTACCGCGCCTACACCGTCGACGTTGACGACGAGACTCTCGAGGCCACGGGCTACGAAAAGTTTGACGAATATGCGATAAAAAAGACCGTCAAGGGCGAAGCCAAGGAGCATAAGGAGCTGCCCACCGACTTCCTTTCAAACTTCAAGCAGAATGTTCTGAATGTCCCGATCGCAATAGTCTATATGCTCGTCAAATATATTCTCATCCTGCCCCATATCATAAAGAACAGATAAATCAAATCGCCCGTGCCGAGAAATCGGTGCGGGCGATTTTTTGTTATCAGAATTTAACCGCCGCAGAGCTATGATTCTGCGGCGGTCGGCTTATCTTATTATTTTATAGCGGCTCGGGTCGCGCGGCTTCTGCTCCGGCACCTCGTCCGGTTCGCCTATCGCAACGCCTATCATATACTGAAAATCAACGGGAATATCTATCTCCCCGCGCCAATAGGCTCCCCTGTCCGCATCGTCAAACAGCGCTCCGACGCTGCCGACTATGCAGGTACCGAGGCCGAGTCCCTTTGCGGCGATACATATGTTTTCTGCCATTATCCCCGCATCCGTCTGACTTCCGGGCGGCGCGAATATTGCGGCGAACACGGGCGCGTTGTGATAAAACGGGTTCTTGTCGCTGCGCGTATGCACGGGTGTGTCCCAACCGACGATATTCTTGAAATCTATCTGCATTTGGCGGAGCATCGCGTCGTTGCAGATAAATCTGACGTGACAGGGCTGGCTGTTGCGCCCGCTCGGAGACATCATCGCCGCCGCCGTAAGCGTATCGAGCTGCGCGTCGGTGAGCATGACGGGCTTATACTCCCGCACAGTCTGACGTGTCAAAACGGCATCTGTAACTTCGTTTCTGATGATATCAGCCATTCTTGTCGACCTCCCTGACAGCTCTGTTTATCACTCTGTCGTTGCGCTCGACCGAAAGCTCTGCGGCATAGCCCTCGACTATCTTATCGAATTCCTCGCCGCGCAGGCTCTTGAGGCAGTCGTCGCGGTAGCGCTCGTAGTATTGCTTCGCCTCGTCCTCGGAGGGGTTCTCCCTGACGATTAAGAAAATATAGTTGTTCGTTATAATAACCGCATTCGAGCCGACGGAGAGCTTCTGAACATTTTCGAAGAGGCCGTCCGGATATGAGTCCGTGCCCTTCTTTATGAACTGGAGCTGATCGGAAACGGTGGAGTCGGGGTGCTTCTTGGAATAGAGCTCGACTATTTCGTTCATCGTCTGACCGTTTCTCAGACGCGTTGAAAGCTCCGTGAATTCCTTGTTCATCTCCGCCTTTTGATCGGCAGTCATAACCACGGTGTTGCCGTTTGCGTCGGTCGTTGTGAGGTAGCCGGTTATCGCGCGGAAAGAGATATAGTTCTCGTTATAGTACTTCTTTATATCGTCCTCGTTGACCGCCTTTTCGCCGCCCTCGTCATAGATATAATAGAAAAGTCTGTTGCGCGAGGTGTCGGCGGTCTGTATTTTCATGAGCGTCTGCTTCGACACGCCGAGCTTTTCATAGTAGCCTGAGAAAACGTGCCACAGATCCTCGAGATTGTTTGACGCGGAGCGCTTCTCCGAGGGAGAGAGCGTGAGTCTGAGCTCGACGATTTTCGTGTTGACCGCAACATATTCGCAGCACTGCTCTATAGCGGCGTCTATCATCTGACCGTCGGTCGCGTCGGAAGCGAGTCCGTACTTCTCCGGGAAAGCGTGAACACGGTCGTAGTAATATAGAAAAGTCTCATAGTCTATCTGCGCGCCCGAGATATTCAGCGCGCTCTTTTTATTCGCCGCGCACCCCGCAGTGCAGAATACGGCGGCAAGGCAGAGCAAAACGGCGACAAATGCTTTGAATTTCTTCATTTTCGGTTATCCTTTCATCAGATATCGAGCCATGCTTCGGCGTGAGCGTCGGAGGGCATACGCCAGTCGCCTCGCGGCGAGAGGCTGACCGAGCCGACCTTTGGACCGTCCGGTATGCAAGAGCGTTTGAACTGCTGGGAGAAGAATCTCTTCAAAAAGAGCCTGAGCCACTTTTCGAGCTGCTCGCGGCTGTATACTCCGTCAAACGCGCGGCATGCCATGAACATGAGCTTATCGGGCGAAGCGCCGAAGCGCTGGAAATGATAGAGGAAGAAATCGTGAACCTCGTATGGGCCGAGGGTATCCTCCGTCTTTTGGGCTATCTTGCCGCTGCTGTCGGGCGGGAGCAGCTCGGGGCTGACGGGGGTTGCGAGTATCTCGCGCAGAACCTCGCCCAGCTCGCCGCCTCTCTCGTCCGCCACAAATGAAACGAGATATCTGACGAGGGTCTTGGGCACGGAGCAGTTGACTCCGTACATACTCATATGGTCGGCGTTATAGGTGCACCAGCCGAGCGCAAGCTCGGAGAGGTCGCCCGTGCCGACGAGCAGCGCGCCCTCCTTGTTGGCGGTGTCCATAAGTATCTGCGTGCGCTCGCGCGCCTGAACATTTTCGTAGGTCACGTCGAGTATGCTCATATCGTGCCCTATGTCCCGCATATGCTGAGTACACGCGGGGACGATGTCTATATCCCTGAGCTCGGCCCCGATGCACTCCGTGAGCGTAACGGCGCTCGACTTCGTGCGCTTCGTGGTACCGAAGCCGGGCATTGTGATGCAGATTATGTTTTCCTTCGGCAGGCGAAGCAGGTCGAACGCCCTGTCCGCAACAAGCAGCGCAAGCGCCGAATCGAGCCCGCCCGAAATGCCTATCACAGCCTTTTTGAGCCCTATATGCTCGATCCTCTTTGCAAGCCCCGCCGCCTGGATATTGAATATCTCGGCGCAGCGCGCACGTCTGACATTTTCATCGGACGGCACGAACGGGTGCGCGTCGAACGCTCTGTCCATATCATCCTCTTTGAGCGTCGGCAGAGTTATCGCAACGCGTCTCATGTCCCGCTCGGCATAGCGTGCCGCATTGTCGTAAAATTCGCTGTTTCTGCGCAGGGCTTCGAGCTTCTTTATATCGATACAGGCGCAGACCGCCGAGCCGTCCCGCTCAAAGCGTTCGTTTTCGGCGAGTATGCCGCCGTTTTCCGCAACGGTACACGCACCCGAGAACACAAGATCCGTCGTGCTCTCGCCGACTCCGGCGGAGGAGTAGACATAGCCGCAGTAGCACCGTGCGCTCGTCTGCTCGATAAGGCTGCGTCTGAACTCGTTCTTCGTAACCATCTCGTCGGAGGCGGAGATATTGACTAAGATATTCGCACCGCCGAGCGCCAGAACCGCGCCGGGCGACACGGGCACCCACATATCCTCACACACCTCTATTCCGACGGCGGCTCCGTTGTCCGCGCAGAAGAGCATAGTGCCGAACGGCACTTCCTCTCCGCAGATTTCGGCCGTGTCGCACGGAATATCAAAAGCCGAGACAAAATGGCGCTTTTCGTAAAATTCATTGTAATTGGGCAGATAGCTCTTCGGCACCACGCCCGCTATTTTGCCGTTTTGGAACGCGGCGGCGCAGTTAAAAAGCCTGCCGCGCACGCGCACGGGAAGTCCGACTATAACAAGCGCACCTATATCCGCGCACTCGGCGACAAGTCTGCCGAGCGCCGCTTCCGCGCCTTCAATAAGCCTGTCCTGCGAGAAGAGGTCTGAGCAGGTGTAGCCGGTTATGCTAAGCTCCGGCAGGGCGATTATCTGCGCGCCGGAGGAGGCCGCCTCTCTTATCAGGGGCAGCATATTATCAACATTCTTATCGGGCGCGCCTACGGTCACTCTCGGGCAGACGGCCGCGGTCTTGACAAAGCCGAAGTCTTTCAAGCTATCACGTTCCCTTCCGCAAATCCTGTTAAATCCTATTATACGTATATAGTATATACTAATTCGCGCTCTAAATCAATCCTTTTCATTTTCCGGAGGTGATCCCACGGACACGTTTTATTCGCTCGTTTCCTCTGTAAATTCTGCCCTCTGGGGAGTCCCTCTGCTCGTCGCTTTTACGGGCACGGGACTGCTTTTGAGTGTGCGGTCGGGATTTTTTCAGCTGACGCACATCGGCACCTGGATGAAGGCGACGCTCGGCAGCATATTCGGCAAGAAGAGCCGCCGCTCGGGCGAGGGCTCGATATCGCAGACTCAGGCGCTCTCCGCCGCGCTCGCCGCGTGCATGGGCACGGGAAATATAGTCGGCGTGGCGGCGGCTGTTGCCGCGGGCGGCGCGGGCGCGGTCTTTTGGATGGTAATAAGCGCGATAATCGGCATGATGAGCGCGTGCTGCGAAAACATCCTCGGCATAAAGTACCGCTGCCGCGACAAAAACGGCGAATGGATGGGCGGCGCGTTCCTCTATATGGAGCGCGGGCTGGGCTTTAAAAAGACGGCGAAGATTTTTTGCGTTCTGCTCGTCGCGGCCTCGCTCGGAATAGGCAACATGACGCACGCGAACGCCGCCGCGCTCTCGCTTCGCGGCTCGTTCGGGCTGAGCCCCGCGATAACGGGCACGGTGCTCGCGGTCGGCGTTTTCGCAGTCACCTGCGGCGGGCTCAAGAGGATAGCCTCGGCTGCGGAGAAGATAATCCCCGCCATGACGGCGATATTTATTTTGGCGAGCTTCGCCGTCATAATAAAAAACTTTCGGGCAGTTCCGTCGGCGTTTTGCAGAATAATATCGGAGGCCTTTTCCCTGCGTGCGGCGGCGGGCGGTGCGGCGGGCGGTGCGGCGGGCTGCGGGATAAAAAAGGCTCTGCGCTACGGGGTGGCGCGGGGCGTGTTTTCAAACGAAGCGGGGCTCGGCAGCAACGCCATAATTCATGCGGCGGCCGAGACGGACTCCCCCGCCGAGCAGGGCTGCTGGGGAATACTCGAGGTTTTTCTCGACACCGTGGTTATGTGCACCGTGACGGCAATAACGCTCCTTGTGTCCGGCGTGCCCATAGACGGCGACGGCTCTCTCGCTTGCGCCGCGGCATTCGGCAGCGTGTTCGGAGCGGCGGGCAGCGTTTTCGTGTGCCTGAGCGTCTGCGTTTTCGCCTTTGCCACGCTCATCGGCTGGTCATATTACGGGCGGCGCGGGCTCGAATATCTGCTCGGCGAAAAGAGCGCGGGGATATACAATCTCATCTACTCGGCGGCGGTATTCGTCGGCTGCGTCACCGACCTCAGGCTCATATGGGAGCTATCCGACCTCGCAAACGCGCTCATGGCCGTACCCAATCTCATCTCGCTCTGCCTGCTCGGCGGCGAAGCGACGGAGGAGCTGAAAAAGACATATCCGAAATGATATATAAGTGTTGATTTATTGATATAACCATGTATAATATGTATAGACGGAATGTATTCTGGGGGTTTGTGCGGAAACGCGGCGCAAAGCTGTTTTTGAGCGTATATCGCCGCGCTGAATAAAAATCAACTATAATCATTATTTTACGCGCAAGCGAAAATATTCGGAGTCAAATCATGTCGGGATTTTTATGTGATCTGCATATTCATTCGTGCCTGTCGCCATGCGGCGACTGGGACATGACCCCCTATAACCTTGTCAACATGGCAAAGGTCATGGGGCTTGATATCCTTGCGCTGACAGACCACAATTCCTCTCTCAACTGCCCCGCCGCGGCGCGGGCGGCAAGGGACGCGGGAATAGCCTTCGTGCCCGGGATGGAGCTTACCACCTCGGAGGAGGTTCATGTCGTTTGCCTGTTCCCGGATGTCGATTCCTCGCTCCGGTTTTCGGGCTATGTCTCGGAGCGCCTGCCGAAGATAAAAAACAGGCTCGATATTTTCGGCGAGCAGCTGATAATGGACGAGCTCGACGGTGTTCTCGGCTGCGAGGAAAATCTGCTGAGCACCGCAAGCTTCATTTCGATAAGCGAGGTTTTTTCGCTCGTCTCCGACTTCGGCGGCGTCTGCTACCCCGCGCATATCGACCGCCCGTCGTTCAGCGTCACGGCAAACCTCGGTTCGTTTGACGAGAGCTGGGGCTTCATAAACGCCGAGCTGTCCGCTTTTGCTCAAACGGACAAGCTGACACAAGCGCATCCCCTGCTCAAGAATATGCGGCTTTTGCGCGCATCGGACGCGCACTTTCTCGAAAATATCGGCTCGGCGAGCACCGAGCTCGAGCTCACCTGCGCATCGCCGCAGGCGGTCATTGACCTGTTAAAAAGTAATTACTGCCCGCCGGGTATGTAAATTGGTATACAGCTTATCGATATTTTTTTCCTTAAACTGTAGAAATTTTGCATTTCGCGTGTTATAATTACTTCTAATGCGAAAGGGATTCCCCTTTTTGCCTATCTGTATTTTTCTCAAACCTAAGGAGGGAGAGGCTACAAATGCTCAAAAAAATCAGTAAGATACCTTTTTCCGGCACCCCGGAGCAGGAGGAGAAGCTCAGAGCCGTTATCGCCGAGTGCAACGGCGACAAAAGCCTGCTGATGCACGTCATGCAGGAGGCGCAGCTCATCTACGGTTATCTTCCGTTCGAGGTACAGGCTATAATAGCCGAGGGAATGGACGTTCCGCTTGAAAAGGTATACGGTGTATCAACTTTCTACGCTCAGTTCGCTCTGAGTCCCAAGGGCAGATACAACATCTCCGTATGTCTCGGAACCGCGTGCTATGTCAAGGGCTCGCAGGCTATCCTCGACAAGATAAGCGAGAGGCTCGGCATAGCCCCGGGCGAGTGCAGCGACGACGCGTGCTTCTCTATTGAGGCCTGCCGCTGCATAGGCGCTTGCGGACTTGCCCCTGTCATGACTGTCAACGACGATGTCTACGGCAGGCTCACCCCCGACCAGATAGACGGTATTCTTGACAAATACCTCGACGCTTAACGCCATGCGCGAGCTGTCACTCAACATTCTCGATATAGCCCAGAACTCCATCTCCGCCGGAGCGTCGCTGATAACAATAGAGGTCAGCGAGGACACAAGGGAGCACCTGCTCTCGCTCACCGTCTCCGACAACGGCTGCGGCATGGACGAGGAGACTCTCAAGAACGTCTGCGACCCGTTTTTCACCACGCGCACAACGCGCAAGGTCGGCATGGGGATTCCGCTGTTTCGCCTCGCGGCGGAGCAGACCGGCGGCAGCTTTGAGATAACCTCCGAAAAGGGAGTCGGAACCTCAACTAAGGCCGTATTTCATTCGGACAGCATAGACTTCACCCCCTTGGGGGACATGACCTCGACTGTAACCGTGCTCGTCTCGATGAACACCGACAGGGACTTTATCTACCGCAGAAAGGTCGACGGCGAAGAATTCGTGCTCGACACGCGGGAGATAAAAAATATTCTCGAGGGCGTGCCGCTCGACAATCCGGATGTCGTGCAGTGGATGAAGGAATATATCGACGAGAACACCGCGCTTCTCACAAAATCCATATGACGGCGTTTGCGCCGGGAAAGGAACAACTATGAAATCACTTGCTGAACTTAACGCAATAAGAGATAAGGCAAAAGCCAATATGAACGTCCGCGACGACAGTGAAAGCTCGACCCGCGTACTCGTCGGCATGGCGACCTGCGGCATCGCGGCGGGCGCAAAGCCCGTGCTGACAGCCCTTGTTGACGAGGTTGCGCGCCGCAATCTCAGCCACGTCACCGTCTCGCAGACCGGCTGCATCGGTATGTGCCAGTATGAGCCGATAGTCGAGGTTCTCGAGCCGGGCAAGGAAAAGGTCACCTATGTAAAGGTAACGCCCGAAATGGTCGCGCGCATTGTCAGCGACCACCTCGTCAACGGCAACCCCGTTACGGAATTTACGGTCGGCGCTATCGCCAAATAACAAGGAGGGAAATCAATGTATCGTTCACACGTTCTTGTCTGCGGCGGTACCGGCTGTACTTCTTCTCACAGCGCAGAAATAATTGCCGAGTTTGAAAAGGAGATCGCCGAGAAAGGTCTCGCAGACGAAATCAAGGTCATCAGGACAGGCTGCTTCGGTCTGTGCGCCCTGGGCCCGATAGTCGTTGTCTATCCCGAGGGTGCGTTCTACAGCCAGATAAAGGTTGAGGACGTCTCCGAGATAGTTGACGAGCACCTCATCAAGGGCAGAATAGTCAAGCACCTGCTCTATGACGACACCGTGGCCGGCGACACCGTCAAGAGCCTCAACGAGACTCAGTTCTATAAGAAGCAGAAGAGAGTCGCGCTGCGCAACTGCGGCGTCATCGACCCCGAAAATATCAACGAATACATAGCCATGGACGGCTATCAGGCTCTCGCAAAGTGCCTGACCGAATACACCCCGGACGAGGTCATCCAGATAGTCAAGGACTCCGGCCTTCGCGGCAGAGGCGGCGGCGGATTCCCGACCGGACTCAAGTGGAGCTTCACGAGAAAGAATCAGGCGGATCAGAAATATGTCGTCTGCAACGCCGACGAGGGCGACCCCGGCGCGTTCATGGATCGCTCCGTGCTTGAGGGCGACCCGCACTGCATCGTCGAGGCCATGGCCATATGCGGCTACGCCACCGGCGCCACCGAGGGCTACATCTACGTCCGCGCGGAGTATCCCATAGCTGTCAAGAGACTTCAAATAGCCATTGACTCCGCCCGCGAGCTCGGGCTGCTCGGCAAAAACATATTCGACAGCGGCTTCGATTTTGACCTCCACATAAGACTCGGTGCAGGCGCATTCGTCTGCGGCGAGGAGACCGCGCTCCTGAACAGCATCGAAGGCAAACGCGGCATGCCGCGCCCAGCCCCGTCCGAGACCTCCGTTCCCGGCGGAGAAGGGTCTTTTCGGAAAGCCCACTACCGAAAACAACGTCGAGACCTTCGCAAATATCCCGCAGATAATCCTGCACGGCGCGGAGAGCTTCGCCTCCATGGGCACCGAGCGCTCCAAGGGCACCAAGGTCTTTGCGCTCGGCGGCAACATAAAGCACACCGGCCTCGTTGAGATACCCATGGGCACGACCCTGCGTGAGATAGTCGAGGACATCGGCGGCGGCATACCCAACGGCAGAAAGTTCAAGGCTGCGCAGACCGGCGGCCCCTCCGGCGGCTGCATTCCCGCAAGCCTCATGGGCACCGAGATAGACTACGACAACCTCACCGCCATAGGCTGCATGATGGGCTCGGGCGGACTTATAGTCATGGACGACAGCAACTGCATGGTCGATATAGCTAAATTCTTCCTAGACTTCACGGTTGACGAGTCCTGCGGAAAGTGCTCCCCCTGCCGTATCGGCACGAGAAGAATGCAGGAGATACTCGAGAAGATAATCGCCGGCAAGGCGACTCTCGACGACCTCGACAAGCTCGAGGAGCTCGCCCACTACATAAAAGAGAACTCCCTTTGCGGTCTGGGTCAGACGGCGCCCAACCCCGTTCTCGCAACCCTCAAGTTCTTCCGCGAGGAGTACATAGCGCATATAGTTGACAAGAAGTGTCCCGCAGGCGTCTGCAAGGCGCTGCTGAGCTTCAAGATAGACAAGGATCTGTGCATCGGCTGCGGCCTTTGCGCCAGAAACTGCCCCGTCTCGGCTATCGGCAAGACCGACTATATCGCAGAGGGCCACAAGCTGCCTTCGTACGAGATAGACACCGCCAAGTGCATCAAGTGCGGCGTCTGCCTTGAAAACTGCAAGCGTGCCAAGGCTATCAGCAAAGGTTAAGGAAGGAGGGTCAACACAGCATGGAAATGGTAAATATTAAGATAAACAATATGCCTCTGAGCGTACCCAAGGGCATATCCATACTTGAGGCGGCGCGTACGGCCGGCATAGAGATCCCGACCCTCTGCTACCTCAAGAAGATAAACGAAATCGGCGCGTGCCGTATCTGCATGGTTGAGGTCAAGGGCGCCCGCTCGCTCGTGACCGCCTGCGTCTACCCCGTAAACGAGGGCATGGAGATATTCACAAACACGGAGCGCGTGCGCAAGAGCCGCAAGACGACTCTCGAGCTCATTCTCTCTACGCATGACAGGAAGTGTCTCTCCTGCATACGCAGCGGAACCTGTGAGCTCCAGCAGCTCTGCAAGGAGTTCGGCGTTGACGACGAGGGTCGCTTCGACGGCGCAAATCCCGTCCACGAATACGACGACTCCGCCATACATATGATAAGAGACAACGGAAAGTGCATCCTCTGCCGCCGCTGCGTAGCCGCGTGCCAGGCTCAGCATATCTCCGTTATCGGCGCAAACGCCCGCGGCTTTGACACTCACATCGGCTCGGCATTCGAGAAGCCTCTCGACTCCGTGGCGTGCGTCTCCTGCGGCCAGTGCATAGTCAACTGCCCGACCGGCGCTATCTACGAGAAGGACGACACCGCAAAGGTGCTCGAGGCTATAAACGACCCCGAGAAGTTCGTCGTTGTCCACACCGCGCCCTCTATCCGCGTCACTCTCGGCGAGTGCTTCGGAATGCACATAGGCACCAACGTTCAGGGCAAGATGGTCGCGGCGCTCAGACGTCTCGGCTTCGACAAGGTCTTTGACACCGACTTCGGCGCGGACCTCACGATAGTCGAAGAGGCAAACGAGTTCCTCGGCAGGGTCCAGAACGGCGGCGTGCTCCCGATGATAACCTCCTGCTCGCCCGGATGGATAAAATACTGCGAGCATTACTACCCCGATATGCTCGATCACCTCTCCTCCTGCAAGTCGCCCCAGCAGATGTCGGGCGCGATAATCAAGACCTGGTATGCGGAGAAGATGGGAATCGACCCGAAGGATATCGTCGTTGTCGGCATAATGCCCTGCACGGCGAAGAAGTTCGAGACAAAGCGCGAAAATCAGTCCGCGTCCGGCTATCCGGATGTCGACTACTCTCTGACCACAAGAGAGCTCGGCAGAATGATAGAAAGCGCGGGTATCTTCTTCAAGCACCTGCCCGACGAGGAGTTTGACAACCCGCTCGGCGATTCCACCGGCGCGGCAGTCATCTTCGGCGCAACCGGCGGCGTTATGGAAGCGGCGCTGAGAACCGCCGTAGAAAAGCTCTCCGGCGAGGAGCTCAAGAGCCTCGACTTCACCGAGGTTCGCGGCACCGAGGGCATAAAGGAAGCGTCCTACACCGTCAACGGCATGGAGATAAAGGTCTGCGTAGTCAGCGGACTCGCAAACGCCAATACTATTATGGAGAAGGTCAAAAACGGCACCGCCGACTACCACTTCATAGAGATTATGGGCTGCCCCGGCGGCTGCGTCAACGGCGGCGGCCAGCCGATACAGCACGCAGTCGTGCGCAACTTCGTCGACCTCAGAGCGCGCAGAGCCGCCGCTCTCTACGAGGCGGACAAGGATATGCCCCTGCGCAAGTCGCATGAGAGCGAGGCTGTCAAGCGTCTCTACGCCGAGTTCCTCGGCGAGCCCGGCAGCCACAAGGCTCACGAAGTGCTCCATACCTCATATGTTGCAAGACCGAAATATAAATAAGCGGCGAAAGCCGGACAGCAAAAGAGCCTTTCCGTTTTGGAAAGGCTCTTTTAAATCATATATTTTCTATCTCGTCAAAAATCTCTTTTGTGATTCGTCTGTCTTTATAATAAAACTCTCGGTCGTGCTCGCTTATCTCCCTCGCAACGCGGCAGGGATTCCCGTAGGCGACGACATTCGCCGGAATGTCTTTTGTCACGACGCTGCCCGCGCCGATAACGCTGTTGTCCCCTATCGTCACTCCGGGCATTATCACAGCTCCCGCACCTATCCAGCAGTTTCTGCCGATATGCACGGGCATATTGAACTGATACGCCTTTTCGCGCAGCTCGGGCAGGATAGGATGTCCCGCTGTGGCAACGGTCACGTTGGGTCCTATCATCGTATAAGAGCCGATGTATATATGCGAGTCGTCCACGGCGGTGAAATTGAAATTAGCGTATACACTGTCGCCCAGATGCATATGCGCCCCGCCCCAATTCGCGTGAAACGGCGGCTCGAGATAGCAGTTCTCGCCTATTTCGGCAAACATCTCTTTCATTAATTCCTGCCTTTTCTTCTGTTCCGTGGGGCGCGTTGAATTGAACTCGTAAAGCAAATCGAGCTTTTTGAGCTGCTCGTCAAATATCGACTCCTCGTTGGGATAATACAGCTCGCCCGTGAACATTCTTTCTTTCATTCCCATGATATTTCTCCTTTTTGTGTTTTTCCGCCTTGATTATACTTTATGCGCCCGATTTTTTCCAGCCTTTTCGGGCATTTGTGCGGGTATCTGCGGACATTCGCCTTTTTTATTGACTTTAAGAGCGCCAAATATTATACTTTATAATATAACAGCTGCAACGATACCGGATAACAATAATACTGCTTTAAATCGGAGGGTGAACAGAGAATGGATAAATTCATGCCGAAAACCATAGAGGAGCTCAATGCGGAATTTGAGGCCCGCATGGAAAAGGCCAAGCAGGACGAGCTCAACGCCGCAGCGGAAAAGGCGGCGGAGGAAATTCTGGAGGCCGAGAGAATGAGAGCGGCGCACAATGCCGAGGAGAAAGCGGAGGCAAGGCGCGTTGAGGAGCGCAGCTATGAGAGCGCACTCGACAGCTCCATTTCCGCAACCGAGCTCGAGCCGACCGGGAATGACTTTGAGGACAGCTACTCGGGAGAGGACGAGGTTCCCGCAGATGAGCCCGTCAAGACAGAGCCCGAGAAAGTCGAAGCCGAGCCCGTGCAAAAAACCGAAAACGAATACGGCGAGCCCGATCCTCACGGATATTTCGGCGCGCCGATAGACAAGAGCAGACCGCGTCAGACCCTCTCGGAGGAAACTGCGGCCAAAGTCGAGCCGAAATTCGACTTTGAGCGCACCTCGGACTACTCCGGCGCAATGCTTCAGGACAGCTTCAAGCCTAAAAAGGACAAATTCAAGGGCGCAAGAATATTCTCTGTCGTCCTAATTATCATAATAGCGGTCGTGTCGCTGTTAACCGCGCTTTTGAGCGTTGCGGCGGCTCATCCCGACAAGTTCCTTCTCGACCGCGGACTTGCCGTATGCACCGACGACATCATGGGCTCAAACATAAAGAACGGCTCGCTGTGCCTGACCCGCAGGGCGTCTGCCGCATCCGCGGACGAAGTCGCGATGTATAAACTCGGAGGGAAGTACGGCTTCGCGTTCGGATCTGCCCTTCCCACGGGCGCTTCCGTAGTCGCCGTAGCCACGCACTGCGTACCGTTCTTAGGCAAATTTATAGCGAGCGTCATAAATATGTGGCTGGTCTACGCCTGCTCGGCGCTCGCGGCTATACTCGTCATAATGATAATCAAGATCGCAGCCTTCGGCAAGCCCGATGACAATGTCACCGACGGAGTAAAGAGAAAGAAAAGCCGCAAAAAATAAAAATCAGACAAAAAAAATCGAAGCCGCTCGGCTCTTGCCCTGCGGCTTTTTTGCTCGGGAGAAAACAATGTCTATAGAGAGAGTCAGAGAATATTTTAAAACGCTCGGCATAGCGGACAGGATAAAGGAGATAGACGAGTCGAGCGCAACCGTCGCGCTCGCGGCTAAGGCGCTCGGCTGCGTTGAGGGCAGGATAGCAAAAACCATATCCTTCTCGCTCGACGGCGCGCCGATACTCATAGTCGCGGCGGGCGACATGAAGATAGACAACGCAAAATACAAGGCCCGCTTCGGCAAAAAGGCGAAGATGCTCTCGCACGAAGAAGCGGCAGAGCTCATCGGTCACGCGGTCGGCGGAGTATGCCCGTTCGCGGTGAACGAGGGAGTAAAGATATATCTGGACGAGTCGCTGAAAAGATTTCAGACGGTATTCCCCGCCTGCGGCAGCAGCAACAGCATGATAGAGCTGACCCCCGCCGAGCTTGAAAAATACTCGAAGCCCGACGGCTGGGTAGATATCTGCAAGCCGATCGGATGAAAAAGCGGGGCGGCAAAGAAAAATTTTTCCAAACAGCTCCGTAACACTTGACAAACCGAAAAAAAAATCTTATAATCACATAGCAAACAAATGGGGGCGTAGCTCAGCTGGGAGAGCGTACGGTTCGCATCCGTAAGGTCGTGGGTTCGAATCCCTTCAGGTCCACCAAAAAAATAAGAGACACGCGAAAGGTCTACATAGCCAAGACTGAGGTGGGCTATCAGACGTCCCGGAGTGGCAATGACAACATCTGCACCCAATGTCAAACCTCTTTTCTGCTGTTCGAACAGAACTCCGTCATTACCGCCATACACTGCCACACTGGAAACCGGCATGAAGTAGGAGAAGCCCTCCATCTGCTGGTCTATCTGTTGTGCCAACTCACGGGTAGGAGCCATGACAATGCAATTGATAGCATCGGCAGGGTGTCCACCTTCTGAAAGCTTGTTCAATATAGGCAACAAATATGCAGCTGTTTTTCCCGTTCCGGTTTGTGCCACCGCTATTAAATCTCGGCCTTCAAGTATAACGGGAATTGATTGTTCTTGTATGGGGGTGCACTCTTCAAAGCGCATGGCATCCAGTGCCTCCAGCACATTGCCATTCAAATGTAGTTCTGAAAACTTCATGTATTTCTTTTAAATTTGAGCACAAAGATAGGACTTTTTTTTGAATGTACTAATGAATTAATGGATATCAATGTATGAATCCTTGAAACCTAAGAAGTAAAGTACCCCGTCCAAACCAATGGTGTTGATGGATTGCTTGGCATTGGCAACTACTTTGGGCTTTGCGTGGAAAGCGATTCCAAGGCCGGCAATTCCCAGCATGGGCAGGTCGTTGGCACCGTCGCCCACAGCAATAGTCTGCGCAATATCCACTTTCTCCACCTGAGCTATCAAAC
>OHFM01000163.1_pt1 | contig 35417 bp, 40 predicted proteins | sample 1567511 | NCBI WGS metagenome assembly OHFM01 (sample SAMEA3879571, study PRJEB24766) | human gut metagenome | biome: human-associated habitat; feature: feces | place: USA | collected 1985/1987
ATCGCCTGCCGATAGTTTTAATGTAGAAACAGAAGTTGAACAGAGTATGCAAAGCTATCTCGATTCTTTGGATGAAGAGCTTTCCAATCAGCCGGGCTTCAAAAAGCCGCCAACAAAAATTGTAAGGAAGTGCCGTACCACCAGCCAAACGGATCCAGACAGCGGTTCTCCTACGATCCACAGCTGGACGCATTCATCTGTCCGGAAGGAGTTCCTCTTGCGTACCACAGGCTAAATTGCAGCAAATCGACGGGCAAATATCTGCGTTGCTACCAAGTCGAGGGCGATGTCTGTATGCACTGTCCAAAACGGCCGAGCTGTTTTGACAAGGCTGGAATTCGGCGCAGAGTGTTGGCCAGCAGCTGCTATCCGGCATTTTTCAGAGGGCATCAGCGCGTGGGAACTCCAGAATACCTGGCCATGATGCGGCTTCGTAAAATCTGGGCCGAGGGCAGCTTCTCCGTCTTGAAACGGGAACACTGTATTTCAAGGATTCGAAAAAGGGGCATTCTTGCAGCTACGAAAGAATGCCTCCTTGCCGCCATGGCCCTAAACCTCAAGAGGATGGTAAATGCCATCTTTCGCTATCCCCAAATTTACTGTTCTGCTGAAACCACTGTGGGTTCCAGCAGAATTTTTTCTTTTGTCAACAGGTCCAAATCTTGACGGAACCTTTTTCTCGGCTCGGAGCTGTTCAAGGGTTTTCGGTTTTGTCATTGTGATTGACCTCCTTTTTTGATTTTTGGGATAAAAAAAGACCGTCAACTTTTCGCATAGTGCGACCAGTCAACGGTCTGATTTTCGGTATTCGGTTTTTGTGTTCAGTTAGACAAACTGGAATTGGGTTAGTTAATCGGTGGAGCAGAAGGATTGCTTACCTTGTAGTAGCTCCCACCAATGATAATATATGCTTCGCTACCTCTATCTTCGTAGGTAAAGGCACTTTCACCTTTCACATAGAATTCATAACTTTCCGAGCCTTCTACTGCTTCTGGCTCATCGCAAGCAGTCAGCTTCAAATCATAGAACCAGTTAATAACAGGGGTTGTAGATAAATCATTGGAGTCATATTCCTCTGAACCAATTTCAAATGCAGTTTCTTCTCCTTGTGAGTAGAAAGACACTGTAATCATTGTTGTAGGTTCGGGGAAAGAATACACTTCTGAAGCACTAACAGCCTTTTGATTGCAACCGACCAAACCTAACACACAAACTAATGCTAAGACAAGTGTTATCAACTTCTTCATACAATCACACTCCTTTGTCAAATTCCGATTTGCTTGTTCCATAAAATTCATTTTATTCGCCTTCAAACTTGCTGGCGGCGAACAGCATTTTATGCTGTTTGCGGACGGCAAGTCCACAAGGGATAGCCGCTTTAGCGGCGCAAGGGGGTGTAGCCACCTTGACGGAACGAAGTGACGCAACATTCTCGGTCAAGCAGTTTTCTTCTGCTGACGGAGAATGAAGCTCCGCAGGACGCACGATACTCCCGATAGGAGAGTATAGAAGTGCGCCCTTAGAGTTCTAAGGGTATTTTTAGATAATTGGGAATGTTTCTTTGTCAAACTGCGTAACATTGAACACGATACGCCACTCGACATCATCACCAACCGGTTCAAAGTGCAGAGCAGAACAAGCAGCATGAAGTTTTTCTTGTGAATTTGTTCCATATATAACTGCTGTCGGACCATCTGCACCACCAATAACACCAACAACAAAACAGGAACTACTGCCAACTGGACGGAACGAATGATCGTCTGGTGTAACTTCTATCGGTCTATCGCCTTCATCACAGTCAAAAACCGAAATGTTCTCCATCGGTTCAGGGGTAAGTGTATAACTCATGGCAATATAATGTGTCGGATAAATCCAGCGATCAGAACCAAAACTATTTTGAGGAACTGTCTGCTGTTCTATTTCCTGCACGGTCAGTGTATGGGTTATTCCGCTAACAGGATGGGAAAACATAAATGAATCTCCGGGTGCGTGAACTTTGAAATGTGAGCCTGGAACTTGTCCTGGTTGCTGCTCCATTGTAAGAAAAAGTTTATTGATTTCAGGGTGATGCTTGGTTCCCCAAGGAAATACGTCTCTGCATATGACCCAGCCATAAGTACTATCCAGCCCATAATGGTCGATTGCCCATTTTGCTTCCAACTCATTGATAACGCCATCTGGCAGACAAGGATTAAAGCTCACAGCGCAGCCATGGGTTGTCTGTAATATTTTCTCGTTTAACTTCAAGCAAGGTTTGAAGTTAAAACAAAGTGGGTTTTCCCATTCCATCTGCATCTGTTGCTCACGGGTAAAATTTTCACATGAGTCATTTTCCCAGTCCAGATTCCATTTTTTCATGAAGTCACGGATGCTTTCTGAATCAACTCGCATACAAAAATCAACGACAAGTCCTTTGCTACATGAATAAGCTGCCGGAATTACCCAATGATATCCAGCCCAATCGAATTGTTTATCCAGCTTGATCTCTTTTCCGGCACGGTCTTTACCTCGATGTCCCCAGAAATCTCCATCAAAGTAGACCTTCCATTCAGGGGCAACCAATTCTGCCTCTGAAGTCATATCATTATCGTAATAATCTTCTGTGTATTTAATCTGACTGTAATCAAAGGAAGATTGCAGGTTTTTGATATATGTCCACGGTTGTTCCATAGGCAACAAATTCATCTTCTCTGAAATTTCCGATAAAGTTTGCTGTTGTTCCTGGGTTGTAGGGTTTTCATTGAGAAAGGCTTCAAACTGTGCTTCGTTCCACATCCACGCTTGTTCCACTGCCGCCACATCACCACAAGCCAGTATAAGCCGCAGAAAGTCGGTAAAATTTTCAGCTACTGGATGAACATAATCAGGAGAAGTATTCATGGGGCTGACAGAGAAAACCATCTCTCCAAATCCACGAATGAAACAGAAGTGGATACCATCTATCCCTGCCCATCCAAAAACCGATGCCCCTTTTGGGGTACAAAAATAATTTGTATTATCCTCACGGAGTTCAACTCCCACAGGACTTAAATCGACACCCCGCTGTAAAAATTTTTTCAAAATTCTATTCATTAAGCATCCCCCCATAAAATTAGTGCTATCACGCTCTTTATTGTAGTAAATTTTATCACAAGAGTGTGAATAAATCTACTGGCGAATGCTGAAACCGCCCGAACAGTTTCTTTCTGCTCAGGCGGCTTTCTTCATCTATTTTTCTTTCTTCTGCTGCACTTGTTCATGGGCTTCCTGCTGAACATCAGCCCAGCGGAAAAGCCATACTTGAAGTGACTTTCACTTTCTTCACATTGGGCGATTGCTGTCTGCGCCCGGAGTTCCTGCACCAGCTCATAGTCCTCTTTGCTGAGCCGCTGGGACAACTGCTCCATGAGCTTTTCACAGGCTATGACTGCCTTTCGGTATTCCGGTGATGTAGGTACAACTGTCTCGCAGGGATAAAACTCCCCATTATACATGGCTTCCAAAATCATAGCTTTACCTCTCTCAACAGTAGATTAGTTCCGTCTTGATGATTTCCTCTGCCCGGCAGCGGATGGAGTTCATTGACTGCACCCATAACATCTGATTTTCCGCTTTCATGGCTTCGGTCACGCCCTCGGCTTTCATCATCTGCCGGATAATCAAGTCCAGCCTGTCTGCCGCCTGCTCGTTCAGATCGGCAACGACGGTGTGGAGCCTGCCGGACAAAATTAGCTCGTTGTAAAGCATGGGACGGTGCAATTTCAGATAGGACTGGTGCAAGCGTCCCCAATGCCCAATAGGTCGGCGTTCCTCCGGCAGCTTCAAGTCCGGCACATAGTAGTCGCCCACCAACACATAGTCCATACCGTTCTCATGGATTCTCGGTTTCAACTCTTTCATAAAATCACGCTCCCTTTCTCGGTCCCAGCTGCGGCAAACTGCTCACCGGGATAAATACCCCTCTGGCAATATCCTCGGTGCGGATTGCCTGTTTTCTGGCTTCAATCTCCGCTTTTTTCTTGGCTTTCGTGCGCTCCTCATACTCTTTCTGTTTACCATTGGCTTTCCGCTTCAAGTAGTTCTGGTGGAGCCTGTCCTTGCGTTCCTCACGCTTGCGGATTTCCTCTAATTCCTCCGGGGTAAGCTCCGCTTCTCCAAACGCCGGGGGAACGAATCGCCCAACAAAATTGAAGTAAATCTCGACCTCCTGTGTGGTCTGTATACTGCCTTTGCGGTCACGCTCATGCACAAGGATTTTCTCGATAAACTCGTTGAGCATAGCAATGGTCAGCTTGTCGAAGTTCTCATATTTATCAATCAGAGCGATAAAACGGTCAGCGTCCTTTTCGTGCTTCTCATAGCTCTTGACAGCCTTTTCCAGAACAGAGATTTCAGCGGTAAGCTCGGACTGTTCCTTTTCGTATTGAGCGTCCAGAGTGGCGTATCTGCTGTCGGACAGCTTTCCTAAAATGTTGTCCTCATAGATTTTGCAGAGCAGGACTTCCAGCTCGGAAACTCTCTGCTTTGCGGTGGCAAGGCGTGTCCGCTGTTTCCTGACCTCTGCCGTCTGCTGGCTGGACTGCGCTTCCTGCACCACACGGACAAACTCGGCTCGGTCATGCTTCGCATACTCGGCAATAGCTTTGAGCATTTCGGAAACAAGGGACAGTACCACATCTTCATTGATACGGTGCTGTGTCGTGCAGAGCTTTCCAACTGGGACTTTGCTGTATTGGGAACAGGTATATTGAGAAATACGCTTGCCGTTGTTGGTACGGTGGACATACATCTTGCCGCCGCAATCGGCACAATAAAGCAAGCCTGTGAGGGGAGCTGCTTCGCCCCAGCCGTCCGGGTAGCGTCTGACATTCCCACGGATTTTCTGCACAAGGTCAAAGGTCTGCTGGTCAATGATAGCTTCATGGGTATTCTCGAAAATTGTCCATTCGTCCTCCGGGACATAATGGCTTTTCTTGTCCTTGAAGTGCTTTCGGGTCTTGAAGTTGATGGTGTGTCCCAGATATTCACGCTTTTCAAGAATGTTGCAGATGGTGGAAGAACCCCAGCCGTACACATCTTTGAAAGTCTTGTTTTTGTTCACGCCCTCGCCGTGCTGGGCAAGGTAAGCGGACGGAATGAGGACTTTTTCTTCTTTCAGCTTGCTGGCGATCTGATACGGACCGTAGCCGTCAATCGTCATGGCAAAGATGCGCTTGACCACCTCGGCGGCTTCGGGGTCAACCAACCATTGGTCTCTGGCTTCGTTCCAGAGATAGCCGTAAATGACCGTGCCTGTGAGGTGCTTGCCGGACTTGCCTTTGGACTGGAAAGTGGAACGGATTTTACGGCTGGTGTCTCTGGCGTAATACTCGTTCATAATGTTGCGGAAAGGGGTAAAATCATCGTCCCCTCTGGCACTGTCCACGCCGTCATTGATGGCGATAAGGCGAACGCCACGCTGACGCAGGATTTCCATAATCTGACCGACTTTCAGATAGTCACGACCCATGCGGCTCATGTCCTTGATACACAGGTACTCCACATTCCCGGCTTCCACTTCTTTCATCATTGCTAAAAATCCGGGACGGTCAAAGCAAGTACCACTAATGCCATCGTCCGTGAAATGGACAATGTTTGTAAAGCCCTGCCGTGCGGCGAACTCCTCCAACATTGCCTTTTGATTGGATATGGAATTGCTCTCACGCTGTTGGTCATCATCTTTGCCAAAGTCATCACGGCTCAGTCGTTCGTACAGAGCTGTGATTTTCTCATTTTTTCTCATAACTTGCGCTCCTTTCTTCGGTTTTAGGTTGTGTGTTCTAAGAGACTTCCCAACCGCTTGATTAAGAAGTCTTTTAGAGCATACAACACCGGCAGCGAGCTTATACGCCTTGAATTGTTTGAGTGCAAAAGCACCCAAGCGCCGTTGTTCGGCATCGGGTTCTGTTTCAAAAAGATCGGCATAGTCTGCCATTACTTCGGGATCACTATGCTCTGTACCGTTCAGCCAACACTCTACAATTTCAAATTCAAGGTCTATCGCATTCTTGAACTCCTCATCGTCCTCACGGCATTCCGAAGCGTTTATCATATCAATAAGCGTTTCAAAATTCCATTGTTCAGGATCATACATCGCAAAGATAAGAGCGATATATGCCGTGTACAGGAGCTTTTCGGCTTTTACCCAAAAGTCATCGCCGGACGGCTGCTGAGAGGAAGAAGTGTTTTTTATCAAGACCTCGACGAATTTCAGAATGTCTTTTTCACGGTTCTTTTCGCTGATGTACGCAAACGGGTTGTAGTGCATCGACTTTGCAAAATCAATGGTGTTGAACACCTTGATCTTATACGGCTCATAAACAATCTGTCTCTTGCCGTCCTTGTCCACTGTATACAGCACCTCGCCGTTTTTGCCGCGCGCTGGGCGGCCCCGTGCAAGCATTTTTCCGCACTCGACCAAAACCGTTCCCTTCGGATCGGTAACTACATAGGAGGAGTGCATTTGCATCAGGTTCGGCTTCACGAAAAAGCGCGTTTTACCTGAACCTGAACCGCCGATAACGAGGATATTTTTATTTCTCGCATACTTCGGTTCAGAGGGCTTGCCCATAGTCAGAGATTCCGTTTTCGTGAGAATGACGTTGTTATCGGGATTTGAGCAGTCCATATACGGCTCAATATCCTTTTCACCGCCCCATACGGCAGAGCCGTACTCCTCTCCCTGACGGAATTTCTTCTTGTTTTTCGACTTGACATAGAGGACTAACCTCATTACACCCGCAAGAACCAAGCCGAAAAGAAGATCAAACGGGTGTAAACTGGGAAAGATTCGTGCAAACGCCACACCGAGATTGCTCATAAAGGGCAGGAGCTTTTCCTGAAATCCATTGCCCTCAGCGGTTCGGTACGCAAAGCCGATCAGGTTGCCCACATAAGAGAAAGCTACATAGGGAACAGCCTTGATGATCAGCTTTTTGAGCTTTCTGGTGTTAAGCTGCAATACGCAGTCTTATCCTTTCCGCAGTTATCGGCACAAAAGTCTGCCGTAAAAATATCATCGCCCCTTGCCCGTGGAACGGGTGCGGACTTGAAGTAGTCATAGATCAACGTCTGTTCTCCTATGTGCGATTCTTCGCACGGTTTTTCTCTCTCTGTTTCTGTTTACGAGGTCTGTTTGCCACCTTCTGAGCCTGCTGGTGCATCTGCTCACGGGTAAACTCGCCGCGCTTCTGCGATTTGCCCTGTCCCTTGCCGAGATACTCCGAAAATGCTCTCTTGAAATTCTCCGTTTTAGCAGCGGAGAAGAAAACATGATAGGTAGGCGGCTGGGTGCTTTTATCTCTTTTCAGAGCAAAATCCACATCGTATTTTCGTGCGGTTTTCAGGAAATCACCGATATTCCGGTCTGAAACCTCAATGCTGTCGAGCTTGGACGGGGACTTCGCCTGCAACTGCTTGTAGGTCATTCGTCCCTTTTTCTCCGCCTTACCCGACATAAACTCCTGCAAGGCAGATTTCAGCACATCGGCGGTCAGTTTCTCCGCCTTGATCGAAATATCTATGGTTTTCTTAGCACCGCTTTCGTAGTCGGACGGCATTACGCATCACCGCCCGTGATCTCATAAACGGCATACGCCTCGGTCGAAAGCCAGTCATGAAGGGCTTTGAGTGCATTATCTGCTTCATCGGGCGTGTCATAGATACCCATAGGAATCTTGTTGCCAGCGGTATCCGTGCCGATCATTTCAAAATCGGGCTTGATCGTGCCGTTTTCCTCGTCAATTTCGGCATCATCCCAATTTGTTTCAACGCCGATCTTCACGATGTTGGCATAGTTCAGGAACTCGCCAAACTGCGTAACGATAGTCTTAGCCATTGTCCTCACCATCCTTTCCGTAAAGCTCTGAGAGCTTGTTGTGATACTCCTCCTGCGTTTCATCGAGATCGCAGAAAACGCAGCTCAGAAGATTATAGCTGACCTTATCACCGAGCATATCCATAACGATAGCTTCAAATTCGCTATGAAAACGGTTAAAAAGTCCGTCTATCTCCTGAAAAGAAGGATTATCGGGCATAGTTACACCTCCTCATTGGTCTGCTGCGGCTTCGGATTGAAATATCCGGTCTTGAGATATACTACCCTGTCAGGGCAGTAATAGCGATGCTGTTTGCCCTCACCGCAGGGGATCGCATAACCGAAGTCAAGAACTCCGGACAGAATACCATTTTTCAGCGTAGTAATACCGATACCGCTTGCCCGTGCGATCTCCGACAGAGGAACATTTCTTCCCGTAAACACAAGATCATGCTCACTGATTCTCTTTGCACCCATAGGAACACCTCCCTTCGTAATCAGACAGCCCGACCGTACATCTCTGCCACAGCATTGTCAGCCCATCGGCTTTCACAGCCTTCGTTGAAATGATATGTCAGGACTTCGTTGTAGAGGGCGCTGATGAAATATTTGCGGAAATTCTTGATATTATCGACCTTTGCCATATTCACAAGGACATTCTCGACCATGTAAATATTAGCCCTAAGCATCTTGGACTTTATCACGCTTCTGGGGAAATTCGTACCTCTGAGCGTGGTGTACGGCAGAGTAGAGCATATTTCGTCAACGATAAAGCCGACGATATTATCTGCTTCTGCATAGCCGTCCCGACCGTCAACGGTCAGCCAGTCTCCGAGATAGCCGTAGCCGATGTTCTGTTTCACGACTTCCGTATAATACTCAACTTCTTCTGCGTTATATCCCTCGTTCGACTTTTCAACATTTTCACCGTTGAAAACTTGTGGAATTGCCGCAGAAGGAATGATAGAGGATTTATCACTCCGTAATTGATTTTTCTGTAATGTATTGTTGTTATTATATTGTCCGTGGTTTTCAGACAGCGGAGTTTCAGCAGACGGAATGTCCGGATACAGGTTTTCCACCCTCTGTTTTTCCCCCTCAGAAGAAATAGGCTTTTCAGCCCGACCGCCTGCACGTATCGTGATTGCCTTGCGTCTGGTCTCAGCTTCAAGCTCGTCAGCCTGTTCTTTGGTGACAGGCACATCGAAAAAGCTGTAAACGTACTCAAAGCAGTTGTGAACGCTCTCATTGGAGAGAAGCTGTGTGCGTACAAGGTAACCCATATCTATGAGCTTGTTTACAGCGTTATGAACCGCAGTCCTGCCCTCTTTGCAGATCGCTTTCAGTCCCGACATAGAGAAATGCCAGTAGTCAGGCAGAGAACGCACTTTGAGCAGCAAGCCGAGGAGCTTATTGGGAATCGTCTTGTTCCGCAGGAGAGCAGTGCTTACCATAGTAAAGTTGCTGTCCTTTTTGACACGATTCAGAACGGCGTTATCCACCGTAAAGGTTTCAAGCTCATAGTCATACTGAGGGATAGAGGTATCCTTCGCTGAATACTCATAGAACTTGTAGACCGTCTGTATCCTGCCGGTCGGGTTCTCATTCGGCATCTTTACCACGACTTCAAGGTAGCCCCACTCTTTCAGATCATTGAGGGCGCTGTCGATAGCTGTCTCACCGTCAGGGCAGATTGCAATCAGCCCTGCCTTTGAGAAGTTCCACTCCGGCGGCAAGTCCATAACTCTGCCAAGCAGACCGATAGCAGGACAGCCGAGATTGGTAGACCGCACGAAGCAGTTGCTCAGAACGGCATATCCGCTGAATTTATGTATCTCGCAGACGGTATCGTCCACGGTTTTCTTTTTCCTGTTGCGCTTGTCCATTTCCGTTCCTCCTCAGCTCATCTGCCGTAAACAAATTCCATGTTGGGGATATACAGCTTATTTACCGCATAAACGCAGCCATACGGCTTATCCACTTTCAGGAGAAACTTTCTGCCGTTCAGCTCGGATACAGCCTTCTTGATCTCATCACGGGTAAACATTGACAGTTCATCGTGTTCAGCCAGTTCATCGACCGTGGAATAGTCCTTATCGACCTTGTTGAGCATGACGGTAAGAACCTGTTCACAGGCACTTTCCTCGAAATGATAGTCTATTCTCGGCAAGCTGATTTTCGTAGGATTAGGCATAGAAAGACCTCCTTGACATAATTCATCTGAAATAAAAAAATCGCTCCTCATTTCTGAGAAGCGATGTACGGTATTCAATTTTGGGCATAAAAATAGCGGACAGCGCTTCTGTTATGAAACACCGTCCGCTATTGTCCATTATTCAGTTTGCTTTGTCAACAGGCTTTCTACCGTTTTAGGGTTGTTTTCGGTATCTACCAAGTTTCTACCAACTTTTGTGCTGTTGGGTTTCTACCGAGTTTCTACCAAAAATCTTCTGATTTGCGATTTTTACGATTTCCCGTAATAGCGCGGTTTTTAACTTTTCTACCGCCAAAAGCCCCGATTTTTCGGTGATTTGGCATCACTTGACGATAAATGACGATAAGTGGCGATAAAGTGGTGATACTATAGCATATTTCCGCGGCAATTGCAAGGGCGAACAGCGCGCGACGGAAAAGCATACTATATAAACGGGGGGGTGCTGACGTGAACGCCTGCGAGATCACGGCCGCCGTCACCGCGCTCGCCAACGCGATAGCCTGCCGCTTGGACGATGAAGAGCTTGCCCTGCTGGGCGCTGTGCTCACTCAGCTTGGCGACACTCTTGAGACCATCTCGGCGGGGCGCGCCATGCAGGCGAAATGCTGCGGCGATGTCGGCAAATAAGCAAACGCTTCGGGTATTAGAAAACCGAAGCGTTTTTGCGTTGATAAGTTACTTTCTGTTTTTCGGGATAAGATAGCCCGCGGCGTCAATGCCGGTATTTTCCTGCTGGGCAGGCTCTTCTGACGTATCCGAAGTATCTTCCTCTTCGCCGTCAATATCGTCTGCGTCGTCAAGCAAAGCGCCGTTTTCGAGAAAGTCGGCGTAATCTTCCGATACTTCCTCGATTATACCGCGAAGCTGCTCTACGCCCTCTAGCGTTACCGCCGAGAAAGGCACGCAGGTGATGTCCTCGAAGTAGGGTATCTCTTCGGCGAAAGCCGCCATTCGCTCTTCCCTCTCGCGCTTGTTCAGCTTGTCCGCCTTGGTGAATACTATTATAAAAGGCAGCTCTCTTTCTATAAGGAAATTTATCATTTGCAGATCATCCCTGCTGGGGGCGTGGCGCATATCTATAAGCTGTATCACAAGCTCGAGATCGCGGCGGTCGTCCTCAAGATAGCCGCCTATAAGGTTGCTCCAGCCGCGTTTTTCGCCCTTAGAGACCTTTGCGTAGCCGTAGCCGGGCAGGTCTACAAGGTAGATATTATCGAGCGTGAAGAAGTTTATCGTGACCGTTTTGCCGGGCACTGAGCTTACTCGCGCTATGGATTTGCGGTTCAGCAGCTTATTTATCAGCGTAGATTTTCCCACATTCGACCTGCCCGAAAAGCATATCTCGCCGCGGTCTGAGGGCGGCATTTGCGAAAGCTTGCTGAAAGATGTGAGAAATTCAGCCTTAGAAAAATTCATGTTTACGCCCTCCCTGTTTCGGCGGCTTCGGCCGGCTCGGCAGGCTCGGTGTGCTCAGAGCGCTTGGCGCGTGGCTTTCTTTTCTTGGGCTTTTCGTCAGCGCCGCTCTTTTCACCCGCCATCAGCGCTACTGCGAGCACGTCCTCGATCTTATCAGCGAGCACGAACTGCACCTCTTCGCGCACCTTTTCGTCAACGTCGTCGAGGTCGCCCTTATTGCCCTGCGGGATTATCACCGTCTGCATACCAGCCTTGTACGCCGCCATGGTCTTTTCGCGCAGACCGCCTATCGGCAGAACCTTGCCCGTAAGGGTTATCTCGCCCGTCATCGCAACGTCTGAGCGCACTTTTATACCGCTGAGCGCGGAAACCAGCGCGGTTATCATCGTAACGCCTGCCGAAGGGCCGTCCTTAGGAACAGCGCCCTCGGGAGCGTGGATATGTATATCTTTTTTCTCGTAAAAATCAGCGTCGTAGCCGTAAGCCTTTGCAAGGCGGCGGGCGTTGCTGACAGCCAGCGTTGCCGACTCTTTCATGACGTCGCCGAGCGAACCTGTAAGCGTGACCTTGCCCTTGCCGTCGAGAATGAGGGCTTCAACGGGCAGGATAACTCCGCCAACGCTTGTCCACGCAAGGCCGTTTACGCAGCCGACCGCAGGCTTTTTGGAAAAATAATCATCGGTAAATTTCTTGTGACCGAGGTACTCCTCGATATTGGCAGCCTTTATGCTGACCTTTTTCTCGCCGGTAACGAGCTTTTTAGCGGCTTTGCGGCAGAGCGAACCTATCTCGCGCTCGAGGGTACGCACGCCCGCCTCGCGAGTATAGCTGTCGATCAGCGAGTAGATAGCGCTGTCGGCAAGGCGAAGCTGCGAAGCCTTTATGCCGTGCTTTTTGAGCTGTTTCGGCAGCAGGTGCTCTTTCGCGATGTGGAACTTCTCCTCGCGCGTATAGCTGGAAAGCTCTATCAGCTCCATTCTGTCGAGCAGCGGGGCGGATATTGCGGAGGTGTTGTTCGCCGTGGTGATGAAAAGCACGTTGCTGAGGTCGAACGGTATCTCGGTATAGTGGTCGCGGAACTGGCTGTTCTGCTCAGAATCGAGCACCTCGAGCATTGCGGACGAGGGGTCGCCGCGGAAATCGTTCGCCATCTTATCTATCTCATCGAGCAGCATTACGGGGTTGGAAGTTCCCGCCTGCTTCAGCGCCATGATTATCCTGCCGGGCATAGCGCCGAGGTAGGTCTTTCTATGGCCGCGAATATCACTTTCATCGCGCACGCCGCCGAGCGAAACGCGTACGAATTTTCTGCCGAGTGCGCGGGCGATAGACTTCGCCACGCTGGTCTTGCCGACTCCCGGAGGGCCTGAAAGGCAGATTATCTGTCCCTTAACGTCGGGCGTAAGCTCGCGAACGGCTATGTTTTCAAGAATCCTATCCTTGACTTTGCGGATACCGTAGTGGTCTTCATCGAGAATTTTCGCCGCCGAATCTATATCGGTAACGTCCTCGGTAGTAGTATCCCAAGGCAGCGAAAGGCATACATCAAGATAAGAGCGCAGCAGAGCCGCCTCCTGCGAATAGGAGGGCGTTTTGGCAAGGCGCTCGATCTCCTCCGCAAGTCGCGCGCGGGCGTCATCAGAGATATTGTGAACAGCGGCGAGCTTTTCGCGGTAAGCGGCGCACTCCTCGCTGTCCGACTGATAATCGTCGTCCTCGCCAAGCTCTTCTTTCAGCACGCGTATCTGCTCACGGATATAATAATCGCGCTGACCCTGATTTATCGACTCATGCACCTTAGCGTGCACCTGAGCTTCCAGACGTACAATATCAGCCTCAGAAGCGAGCACCTCGGCAAGCTTCATCAGCTTTTCGCCGCATGAGGGCAGCTCATGAAGCTCCTGACGATTAACAGGCGATATATTCGGCAGCTGGACAAGCGTTTCGTAAAGCTCATACGGATCTCTTATCGCGAAAACTGCGCGTTCTTCATCGGAAAGCGGCTTATTCATAGCGTCGAGCAGCTCGCTGAAGCTGTCGAGAACTTCGTGCATTATCGCCTGTATCTGGTGCTCGTTGAGAGGATCCTCCTCATAATCGAGCACGCGGCGGGCTGTTGCGGAAAATCCGGCACCCACAGCAGAAAATTCCTCCAGCTCAGCGCGTGCGCAGCCGATGATGTAGCAGCGGTACACGCTGCCATTAGTTTCCACCGCCTGTTTCACATAGGCGATAGTGCCCACATGGCAGAGGTCGGCGGCGGAAGGCTTTTCCTCCAGAGAGTCTTTCTGCATAGTTATAAAGACGTAACCGTCGTTTTTAAGAGCGCGTTTTACCGAATAAACGGTCCTGCGGCGCGCGACATCTATATTAGTTTCCTCGCCGGGCAGCACCACCACGTCCCTAGCGGGGATGCAGGGAAGTTCAAAACTTTCGCCCAGCGGAAAATTTTTATCAAATTCGTTGTAATCAAACTCCTGTTTCATGTTTACACCTCTCAGCATTTATTTTGCCGAAGCCCGCAGATGAGCGAGCGGTCAGTTTTTAAGTCGGTAATAATATAATACCACATTTTCTGTAATATTTCAAGCAGCAGGAAAAAATTTATAGAACAAAAAGGTATCCGCATCATATCGGATACCTTTGTTAGCTAAAATAAATTTATAGCGCAATTAGTCTGCAACGTAAGGCAGCAGAGCAAGGTGACGCGCTCTCTTGATAGCCGAAGTAAGCTCTCTCTGGTGGTAAGCGCAAGTACCGGTAACTCTGCGAGGAAGGATCTTTCCTCTTTCGGTCATGCACTTTCTGAGCTTAGCAATATCCTTATAATCGATCTTTTCAGCTCTGTCTACGCAGAACATACAAACCTTCTTGCGGCCTCTCTTCATAGGTCTTGAATTTCTTTCCATGTCAATCCTCCTAACCGGAAATACCAATTAATTTAAATGCAACAATTTGTCAGAAAGGAACGCCATCGTCGCTGAATACCTCGAAGTCCTGAATATCGCCGATATTCATAGGATCATCGGGCTGGGGTCTGCCGCTCTGATAATTATTCTGCTGCGGCGCAGGCTGCTGCTGATAAGAACCCTGATAGCTGTTATTCTGCTGGTAAGAGGGCTGCTGCTGATAACCGCCCTGGTAACCGCCCTGCTGCTTAGGCTCGCCTGTAAACGAAGCTTCGTCTACATAGACCTCGGTAACGTAATGTTTAGTACCGTTTTTATCATCATAGGTGCGGGTACGGAGATTTCCGACTACGGCGATCATTCTGCCTTTGCCGAAATAGCGATTTATAAACTCTGCCTGCTGGCGCCATGCTACGCAGGTGATGAAATCAGCCTGACGTTCTTCGCCCTGGCGGACAAAGCTGCGGTCTACCGCAATAGAGAATGTGAGCACGGAAACGCCGCTCGGAGTAGTTTTAAGCTCCAGATCGCGCGTGATCCTGCCCATGAGAATAACTTTATTCAGCATGATCTATCTTCCTTTCTCGGCCCTCTGCGCGCGGCGCAAAGAGCAGGTTTTTTTCCTAAATGTTACCGACTTACTGTACAGTAACGAGGAAACGCAGAACGCCGTCGGTGATACCGAGTACACGCTCGAGCTCAGCAGGGAAAGAAGTTACGGAAGTAAAGTTCCAGAGAACGTAGTTACCCTCTGCCTCGTAGTTGATCTCGTAAGCAAGCTTTCTCTTGCCCCAGTCGTTCATAGTAACGTCAGTTGCATTTGCCTTGATAAGTTCATCGAACTTTTCGGTAAGAGCCTTAACGTTCTCTTCACCGCTCTTAGAGCTGAATACTACTACTGCTTCGTACTTTTCATTGATCTTCGCCATTTTAAATGACACCTCCTTGTGGATATTAAGCCCGCATTTGCGAGCAAGGGTCAGCGGAAAACCGCCGGCTGCACATAAAGACAGCAATATTATTATAACAAAACCGCGCCAACTTGTCAAGAGCGGGCGCGGCGGTATTCGTAAATTTTTTGTTAACTCAGAACAATATCGTCAGCACGAGCAGAAAAACAAGGCTCACTGCCACTGCGGAAACGCCCGCGATTATCACCTTAGCCCACGATGTTCCGCCCGACTGCGCTATCTTTGCGCGAATCTCGTTCTCCGATAAGTCGGTCTGCGAGCGGATATTCTGAATGTCGTTCCGTGCCTGTTTGTAGTACCAGTAATTGGCGTACAGGCAGGCGAATATGCCCATGAGCGTCGCGGCTATTTGGGCGACGTTGCAAATGTTGAGGAACGCCTGCGACTTGATATTGAAGGGCATATTGAAGAAGACCATGCCCAGCACGCCCGACTGACCGTAAAGTATCAAGGTGGGAATAGCCGTCAGAAACCACAGCAGCATGAACAAAATTCCCTTTTTATACATTTTGCGGTAAAAGAAATAGTACTGCGGGAAGAAAAGCGCCGCTATATTCATCGAAGTTTTCGAGCCTGTCTTGGCAAATTTCACGAAGTTTGCGATCAACGAGAGCGAGCGTCTGCCCGCGTAATCGAAGAAATCGCCCAAACGTATGCCGTCTATGTCTGACTCTTCGGTGAGCTTAACGGGCTGAACGGGTATGCCGAAATTGAAACCGTTCGAGAAGCCCTGCTGGTTTTGCTGATCCTGCCCGCTCTGCGCGTCGGCGTTCGGCTGGCTGTAATTGAAGAAGCCGTTCTGGTTCGGTTGTTCTTCGGACTGGTCGGACTGAGCCTGCGTGCCGTTGAAGGGACGCGCGTCGTTCCTGCCCTGCGCGAGCGGCATTCCGCACTCAACGCAGAACATCGTGCCGGGGTCGTTTTCGGTCCCGCAGCGTATGCAGCGTATCGGTTCGCCGTGTGAGGCGGCTTCGAGCCTTTCGTTTTCCATCTTTTCGCTCCAGCTCATGCCTGACTCATGCAACTCGTGGTTTATGCACTCGCCATTTTTATCCCAGCAGGCGCGATGGTAAGGCGTGCCGCAGTCGGGGCACACGACTATGTCGTCGCCGTCTTTGAACATTTCGCCGCAGACCGAGCATTTTGCGCCAATATATTTTGTCATCTTTACTTTCCTTTCCACGCGGAAGGTCGCCGACCGCGCACATTTACTTAGTTTTATTATACCACATTTTTTCGCGAATGTGAACCCCTTTTTACAAATTTTTCACCGCTGTAATCTGAAATTATGGTATCAAACAAATGACAGATCTGTGTTAAGAGGAAAAATGTGCCTAAGGTATACCTTATAAATAAGCTATTTTTCGGGCGGCAAGATCCGCATCGTTACGCCTCTGAAAACCATCTTGCCGAGGTATTCGGCGATAAGGGCGCTGTATTCCTCCGCCGCGACCTTTCCGCCGCATCCGAGCAGTTCGTAGACCACGCTTCCCTCCTGAACGTTCATGCCCATCGGCAAAAGACCGCCGCGCAGGTAAAAATCACGGCGCTTTACACGTTCGTCGTAATTATCGACAGCGGGGTCTAAGCTCTCTATCGCGAGGAAAAAGCGTCTGCCGGCGTAGTGCTTACGGGCAAGTTTCAGAGCGCGAGCGCCCAGTCCCATTCCGCGGAAATCTTTTTTGACTGCGAAATAGAAAACATAGGAGAGATCGGCATGATTTACAATGTACATTAGCCCTGCGAATCTGCCATCGGCGTAGATGCCCCAGTTATCGACGTTTGCATTGCGGGCTTTTTTAGCGAGAAGAAGCCACGGCGCACGTTCCTCGGGCGGAAAAGCTTCAAAATACAGCGCCGCCGCGCGGGCATTTTCCACAATACCGCGAATTTTCTTCATTTTCATAGCACGCACCAGCTTTCAAATTTTAATAATAATTGTATCACAAGCACGGCAGTATGTCAAGCAAAAGGAAAATTCTGCGGCAAGCTTTGGGTAAAATTCAGAAAAACTTTACAAACATAGCGGGATAGTATGATATAATATAATTTGGTTTATTACGAATTTTACAAAAAACACGCGAAAGGACGAAAAAATATGAGCGAAAAAAAAGTACACAATTACGATGGGCTGAGCTTCACCACCCGCGCTATCCACGTCGGCAACGAGCCTGATCCCGGCACGGGCGCTATCGAGCCTGCTATCAACATGGCGAACAGCTTCCTGCTTCCCTACGACCCTTCTACCATGAACTGGTCGGCTTCCGAGGACAAGATCTACACCCGCAACGGCGGCGTAAATCAGGGTCTGCTGGAGAAAAAGATCGCTAATCTTGAGGGCGGCGAGGACTGCGTAGTTCTGGCGAGCGGCGTTGCGGCGCTTTCCGCGCTTTTCTTCACCAAGCTGAAAAAAGGCGACCACGTTATCTTCTCCACCGTTACATATATCGCCACTTACCGCATTTTCAACGAGCTTTGGACTGAAAAATGGGGCATCGAAACCTCGATAGTTGACTGCACAGACCTCGAAAAGGTAAAGGCAGCAATTAAACCGAATACCAAGCTTATCCATTTTGAGACTCCCGGCAACCCGACCCTCTGCATCTGCGACATCGAAGGCATCGTAAAGCTGGCGCACGAGCACGGAATTCTCGTTTCGGCGGACAACACGTTCTCTTCGCCCTACAACACCCGTCCGCTGGAGTACGGCGTTGACTTTGTTGTGGAAAGCCTTACCAAATACATCAACGGTCACGGCGACTCGATGGGCGGCGCAATAATCGGCAACCACGAGGACATGGACAAGATCCGCTATCAGGCACAGGTAAATATTGGCGGCGTTATCAGCCCGTTCAACGCATGGCTCATCATGCGCGGCGCGGTAACTTTCCCGCTGAGAATGCAGGTGCACAACGACAACGCGCTCGCCATCGCCGAGTGGCTCGAGAAGCAGCCTTGCGTAAGCTTCGTTGCGTACCCCGGTCTGAAGAGCCATAAGGGTCACGAGCTTGCTGTAAAGCAGATGAAGAACGGCTTCGGTGGTGTGCTTTCATTTGGTCTGAAGGGCGAACACGATCTCTACAACAGAGTCGTAACTCATCTTAATATTTTCACATCGGCTGTATCGCTGGGACATGACGCCAGCCTTATCGTGTTCCTCGGCGAGGACGACGAGAGAATGTACCTCTATCCGCAGGAATTCCACGGCGGATTCTACCGCGTAGCTATCGGTATCGAGGACAAGAAAGACCTCATTGACGACCTCCGTCAGGCGTTCAAGGCAGAGGGTCTGGAGACCGTAGACTAAATTCATATTCTTATATAAAAGCAATAACCGCAGTTTTTCATCGACTGCGGTTATTTTTATGCTTCAATTTAATTGTACGATTTATTGGACTTGCTACAATTCAAATTAACTGTACTGAAATTTGTACTAATAAATGATCGTGCTTGCAATTGTACAGATATTTGTACTAAAGCATAAGCAAATCATCTGTACAAGAATCTGTACACTTTACTTGCAGAGCCAAATATGCGAGGAGTAAGGAGCAAGTTCGCTGCCGCCGCCAAAGTCGTGAGTTTCGCCGGTAACGAGGTCATCAGCAAGTCCGTAGCCTGCGTCGAAATGCGCGGTGAACGGCTGATCATCGGCATTTATCGCGACAAACACGCGCTGACCCTCAAAATCGCGCTGGAGAACGCACTGCTTGTTGGTAAGAACAGGTATCTTGATGTCGCCGTAGCAGAGCGCCTTAGTTTCGCGGTGAGCCGTTGCGAGCGCGGCGATGTGCGCGGTAAGCTCGTTGCTCTCGGGCTTATCGAACGAGGGACGAAGCGCGGGGTCGCCGTCCTTTTTCTCAGCCTTCGCGCCCCACTCGCTGCCGTAGTAAACGCAGGGGATTCCTGGCATTCCGAAGAGCAGCGTGTAGATGAGCGGCAGGTGGCGCGGCTCGGTGAGTATGCTCGCGACGCGGGTAACATCGTGGTTATCGGCGAAGCATAGGAGGTGCATTCCGCGGTACTGGCACCAGTTTTCAGGGCCGAAGCGGTTTTTCAGCGAGTGGCAGATCTCGAACATATTCATCGAATTGAAGCTGGAGTACAGACCCTTGTAGCACTCGTAATTGGTAGCAGAATGCAGCATTTCAGGATTTACCCAGCGTGAGTAATCGCCGTGAAGCAGCTCGCCGACGAGGAAAAAGTCCTCTTTAAGGCTGTCGGTGAACGAGCGCAGGCGCTTGAGGAAGTCGAAATCAAGGCAGTAGGCAACGTCCAGACGAATACCATCTATGCCAAATTCTTCGATCCAACCCTTAACGGCGTTCAAAATATGGTCGGCGACCGCGGGATTGCGCAGGTTTAGCTTGACGAGGTCGTAATGACCCTCCCAGCCCTCGTACCACAGACCGTCGTTGTAGTTGCTGTTGCCGTCGAAATTGATGTTGAACCAGTCCTTATAGGGCGAGTCCCAGCGCTTCTCGACAACGTCGCGGAACTGCGGGAAGCCCCTGCCGACGTGATTGAAAACGCCGTCGAGCACGACCTTTATTCCCTGCTCATGCAGTGCGTCGCAGACCTTTTTGAAGTCCTCATTCGTGCCGAGTCGGCAGTCGATCTTCGAGTAATCGCGGGTGTTGTAGCCGTGTGTGTCCGACTCAAAAACGGGCGAAAAGTACACGGCGTTGCAGCCGAGCTCCTTTATATGATCCACCCAATCAAGCACTTTCAAGATACGGTGCTCCTGCACGCCATCGTTTTCAAAAGGCGCGCCGCAAAATCCCAGCGGATATATCTGGTAAAATACAGCCTCATAGCCCCAGTTTGTATTGTTGTTTCCCATTGTGATCATTCCCTTCGTGGTCTTGGCGGCGAAAAATTTTGCAGACTGAGAAAAGTTTTCGTCACCTTAACTATTATAGCACACTTTTACTTTAGATACAATTATCAAATCTGTACTTAATTTTCTCAACAGTTTTATTTAATATGCACAAATCAGCTTAGTGCAACATCCAACGACATCATCACCACGAAGCCTACCGCGAAAAAGACAGTTCCGATATTTGAGTGCGGCCTTTCGGACATTTCGGGGATAAGCTCCTCGACGACGACGTAGATCATCGCGCCCGCCGCGAAGCTGAGTAGATACGGCAAAACAGGCAATATCAGAGCGGCGAGCAGCACTGTTATCACCGCGCCGATCGGCTCAACTACGCCCGACAGCACCCCGCAGGCGAACGCTTTTGGCTTGCTCATGCCCTCCGCGCGGAGCGGCAGTGAGATTATCGCTCCCTCGGGAAAATTTTGTATCGAAATACCGAGCGAAAGTGCAAGCGCCCCCGCCGAGCTGATCGCGACATTGTCCGCCGCCAGCCCCGCGTACACTACGCCGACCGCCATACCCTCGGGGATATTGTGCAGAGTGACGGCGAGAACGAGCATTGTCGTGCGCTTTAAACGGCTGCGTTTGCCCTCTGGCTCGGTGGAATTCATATGCAGGTGTGGCACGATATGGTCTAAAGCCAGCAGGAAAAGTATGCCGAGCGAGAAGCCGACCGCCGCGGGAATAAACGCCAGCCTGCCCATGCCGCTTTCCTGCTCCATCGCGGGGATAAGCAGGCTCCAGACCGAAGCGGCTGTCATCACGCACGCCGCGCCGAGCGATGTGCCGAGAAAGGGTATGAGAATACCGCGAAATATTTCAAAATTCATGTTATTACCTTTCTGTCAAATTGGTTTGCATATGCTAACTTAATTACATCATAACATAATGCAGGTCGTTTGTCAATGCACAAAATTACATAGTCTATAAAAATAGCAGACGCACTGCTTTTGTGCAGTATGTCTGCTCCTATGATATAAAAACACAGCGATTTCCAAGCTCGCAAGCCTGCTTCTCGTAATAAATTTTGTGTAGTTTAGAGTACCATGAGCAATGTGCCTGTCGCTATAAGTATACAGCCAATTACTGATTTAACAGTAAATTCCTCATGTAGAAAGATAAACGCGAGCACAAGTGTGATGACAACGCTGAGCTTGTCTATCGGCACGACCTTTGAAACACTGCCGAGCTGGATAGCCTTGTAGTAGCAGAGCCACGAAGCGCCCGTCGCCAAGCCCGAAAGCACTAGAAACAGCCAACTTTTTCTGCCAATTTCCGAGATACCACCCTGAGAATGGGTAATTAGCACCATCAGCCACGCCATCATGACCACCACAACAGTGCGTATCGCCGTCGCGAGATTTGAATTAACGCCGTCGATTCCGACCTTAGCAAGTATAGAGGTCAGCGCCGCGAAAACGGCTGACAGCAATGCGTATACAAACCACATAATTACATCTCCGCTAGAAATAGTTTGTACAAACAGCAAACCGCTATGCACTCATAATAGTATAACACCGCAAATGCGAATTGTCAAGCGTTGCTTTCGTGTACAAAAAAGTGGACTGTTTCGGCATGCAGCAATCAGCACTAATTATCAAGTACGGTTAATACCGGTCACGTTTTTTCAAATACCAGAATTTTCTGCGCAAAAGTCTTCATGATCGGTATCCACGTCACGAGTTTGTACGCGGGGCTGAGCGTCCACATTCCGCGCAGGATATTGTCGTCCTTCACACGGCGAAAGCCTCTTCCCGCCTCGCCGAGGTCGTCGAAGCTGTTCGCGCCCCATTTGAATTTCGCGCCCGTTGCCTTAATCGAGCGCTCCAGGCTCTCTTTTTTGACAAATTTCGGGCACAGACACTCCATCATCACTGTCGCATTGTCGAAATTGTCGCGGATTATTGCTAGCATATCGCGCACCTGCTCAGTAGTGAGGTACATCGAAAGCCCCTCGATGACGAAGAGCATTTTGCCGCGCTTCTCGATCATCCGCGCCCACTCGGGGTCATAAGCCGAACAAGCCACGGTCGATACTCTGCCCGATTCATGGTAGAGCGAGTCGCGCACTTCAATGGTTTCAGGCAAGTCCAGATTATACCAAGTTATTCTGCCATTATCCATACGGTAAAAGCGCGTATCCAGTCCGCAGGCGATGTTTACGACCGTGCAGTCGGGATTTTTCGCTATAAAGTCGCCGACCAGCTCGTCAAAAACGATAGTTCTCGCGACAACTCCTCCGCTCATCGCCGTGTCATTCTGCGCATTGCTAAAATCATAGTCAAGTTTGGCAACTATTTCCTCAGCTTTTGCGTCATGAAATTTATGTTTCGGATCTTTACTGTACATCGCCCGAGCGTAAAAGCTCTGGAGCATGGTTTCCGCCGCGCCATTGAGCACAGGCTTGATTTTTTCACTCATGATAACATCTCCGTTTTCAGTTTGCAAGGTATCACGAAGCGTTTGCTCCTCTTTGTGACTTCCTCGCGGCCGGCAAACCCGCGCTTCACCGCATCACCAGTATATTCCTTCGGATAGATATAATAGCAATTCGGATCGTCATTTTTGACCGCAAACATAACCATAAGAAAGTACAGCAGAAAAAAGTACAACTTGCAGTGCTAATATTTACGATACCTCGTGATTTTTTGCAGATACGCATTGTTAGCGTTAGCTTAGGCTAACTGCATTTAGCAAAATAACTTTGCTATTTGACAAAATCATTATAGCACATTTTACTGCGATAGTCAAGTGTGCGGCGTCAGCATAGCAAACAGAATAGTGACTTAAAACGATCACATGCGAGATCGTTTTACCTAAATCATTATATTTCTCCACGCTATTGCACTCTCTAAAATATATTTTAAATTTACTTTTCTGCCAATATATAATATACTATATCATTTTCTCTCATCAGTAACGATATGCTCGATACAAGTGTGTTCCCTGCTCAGATAGTCTTTTATAAAGCTCGGGAACGCCTTGTATTTATGCAGATCTTTTATCGGAAGCCAAGCTATATTTTCTTTCACACCGAATGTCATACTATTGCTTTGAAGTTCCTGCGTTCCGCGTAGACAACGCCCGTTTCTTCAAGCACCTCTCTTTTGACCGTTTTCTCGGCGCTCTCGCCCATGTGCACCCCACCGCCGATCGAATAATAGTAATCCTCCGGCTCGTTTCCGGCAAACAAAACGTAGCCATTATCTCCTGCTTGATCATTCACTTCGAGCAATTCAGCTCGGTGAACCTTTGTCAACAATTACGTCAATTGATCTTACGGCAACAAAAAACGCAGACGATATAAAAATCATCTGCGTTTGATAAAATGACCCGTACGGGAATCGAACCCATGATTCCGCCGTGAAAGGGCGGTGTCTTAACCGCTTGACCACGGGGCCATCAAGTGGCGGTAACTGGATTTGAACCGGTGACACCCTGGGTATGAACCAAGTGCTCTAGCCAACTGAGCTATACCGCCATATTTAGTGTCGCTTTATGAGGTTTTCCTCGTCAACCGACTTGTATATTATACACTTATTTTGCCCCTTTGTCAACACTTTTCCGCAAAGTTTTTTAGTTTTGTAGACTTGCACATATAGTGCGACGCTTTTTAGCTTAGATTTGTATAATTGGTACACAAACGCAATTGTGCGCTCATAGTTTTTAACAAAATGTTAAATCTGACACAGACCCTTGACAAACGTGTTTTTACATGGTATAATATATAACGTTCTATGGAGACGTATCGAAGTGGTCATAACGGGGCGCACTCGAAATGCGTTAGCCTTTAACTAGGCTCGAGAGTTCGAATCTCTCCGTCTCCGCCAATCCAAAAAAACCTACTGTAAATGCAGTAGGTTTTTTTATATGATTTACTTTATGTTGTTGAGATCCCGCACTGCGCGCTATCTGTATCGCGCGTATCAAGGATTTTTTCTTGGACGGCGTGTGCATCGCGCAGTACGGTTTCATCGTTCCACCTCTGTGTAACACGGGCAACAGAATTCTCGGCACAAAGAAAATCAACATGAAAATAACTCAGTCTTTAAATCTTTCGGTATATTCTTGAACCGATCTTAATGTACATTTTATTGTACTATTGCATGTTTATGTACAATAAAGCGGACTGCTGCAAACATACAGCAGTCCGCTTAAAATGATATTATTTGTCAAACGCAGGGTTGAAAGCGTAGAAGTTTTTGGAATCAAGCTGATCCTGAATATATCTCAAACCCTCGCCAAAGCGCTGAAAATGCACGATCTCGCGCTCGCGCAGAAACTTTATCGGGTCGCGAACATCGGGATCGTCGGTTAGGCGCAGAATGTTGTCGTAACTCAGCCGCGCTTTCTGCTCGGCAGCAAGATCTTCGGTCAGATCGGCAATCGGATCGCCCGTAGACTGGATATAATCGGCAGTATATGCAACACCTGACGCTGCTATCGGGTAAATTCCTGTAGTGTGATCGACAAAATAGGTATCAAATCCCGAGTCTTTTATCTCTTTCATAGACAGATTGCGGGTGAGCTGGTAAAGTATAGCCGAGATCATTTCGGCATGTGCCAACTCTTCGGTACCAATATCAGTCAGAATACCCTGAACTTCTCTGCAAGGCGATGCGTAGCGCTGATTGAGATAGCGCATCGCCGCGCCCGTTTCGCCGTCAGGCCCGCCAAGCTGCGAGATGATAACCTTTGCAAGCGCGGGGTTCGGATCTTTGATGTTCACAGGGTACTCCAGTGTTTTTTCATATTGCCACATCAGCTCTCTCCCCTTTCCCACGGAAACGCCGTGTTTACCCACTCCCAGCAGTCTTCTGCGTGACTTGCCGCAGCTGTTAGCGGGCCATATTCCGTTTCATATTCTTTTATGAGCTTGTCGGCTTCCGCACGTTTTTCACGAAAATATTTTAACCCCTCGCGGCAAGTCGGGTGGCTGTCGAGATACAAATTCGCCTCAATAAGCGCGAATCTCGCCGCCTGAACCTTTCGCAGCAGCTTCTGTTTTTCAGACAATTCACTTCGCAGCACGCCGAACCGCCTCCTCTCCAATAAACGGCTTATCCAGCGACGGGAAGATCGTTGCCCGTGCCAAAGCTGTCATAACGTCATACGGTTTCTCCCATTTTTGGAACGGAACATATGCCATAGCTATCGGCGTTTCCTTAGGAAATACGCCCGCCGTAACCTCGCAGCCGCCCGCGTCCTCATCTTTCGGGTCATATATTTTCCCGAAAAATGCAGCGTCTAATGCTTCCATATCAAGCACCTCCATATTTCTGACAGATATTTCTGCCCTATGTCATATATTATGACATATATCTGCATATTGTTACTATATCTTTTAATACATATCAAAAAGGCGGGAGCATATATATGTTCCCGCTATAGTGTATACAAATATAATACTATATGTAGTATTTATACAGATTTGATATATCTCATATGGTATTTTATTATTTGATGCCCGTCATTACTTCGTAAAAGTACAGCGATGTCAATAAACCGTTCACCTGCGTGGGATGATAGCAGTCCTGTTGGTAAAAATCGTCGCAGCGAACGCCCTCCGCAAGAAGCGAATTTTCACAAAAAGGCGGACAGCCTTCACCGTCCGCCCGTGCGATTCTGCTAATATTTAGTGTATCTGGTCAAGTATGAATGGGTCTTTGATCTTCTTATCCTCCGCCAAAAGCAACACTTTCGAGATTATTTCGGCTGTTTTCGGGTCGTCGTCTGCAAATGGCAGAAATACCCTTCCGCGGTGCTGCGAATGAACGGGCAGAATATTGAGTGCCGCGCCGCCCTGAATATGGCAAATTCCGCTGCCAAGGTGCACCGAATAATCCGCGCGCGTACCATTTATCAAAACGTGCGAGCCCTTGACCTCGCAATTTTTCAGCTTGAAGAGCGGCAGCGTAAATTCTAGTATCGCGGCGCGCATTTCGATGGTCGAGTGGCTGTGCTCGGGGTCAACTTCACCCGCATGGCAGACCGAAACCGCAAGGTCGGCGTCGCGCATGACCTCTGAGAAAATTATGTCGGGAATGTCCTTGATCTTGATCGGCTTACCGGTCACGCGGTCGCTGAAGCTGACGTGCTCGAGCGTCGGCGCTTCTATGTCTGAGGGCGAGAACCAGTCGGCAAGGGCATACAATTTCGCAACAATATTTTCCTTATAATACACTTTTTGCAGACCGTCCTCCAGATCGCATACCCAACGGCGACCGCGCAAAGTGGCGACAGTCTTTTTCACGAGTATCTGATTGCCCGCAAATCGTGGCGTTTCGCAGTTTTCCAGCTCCTCAGCAGTCTTGATATAAAGCTCGCGGAAAACTTGTCTGAACGGCTGAACGATCTGATCATCAAATAGATATTTCTGTATGTCGCGCCAGCTTCCGTCAGCGTACATATCAAACGGGTGCGCAATTCGCAGCTCGCTCGTCCCGTCCGCGCAGATCTCCTCGCCGCCGACTGTGCAAAGCCTGCCGTCTATCATTACGCCGCATTTGCCGTCATAGCAGTACACAAGATTTTCCAGTAAAGGCTTCACACTGTCATTTTTCATCAGCCCGACGATCTCGCTCAGCGTGAACACCGTCGAATCCTCCATAGACTGCTCCAGCATCGTGCGCGTGCGGCGGTACTGGTCGGTCAGCTGCTTGCGCCTTTCGGTCAACGTGACGATGTACTCGTCCTTTTTCAGCTTGGCAGGCACGTTTTTCAGCTGTTTTCCGCCTTTTTCGCAGGCGATCTCGGTCTTTCCATCGCGTATTTCCAACCATACGCTTACTTCTCCAACATTTTTTGGCTCAAACAGTGGACGTATGCTCTCAAAAAGTTCGCTCTCCATGCGCAGTTTCAGGCGCATAACGTCGCTTGATCCTGTCGACAAGGCCAAATTCTGCATTGCGATCTTCGCAGCGGCAGCTTCACTTGCCCTGCGCTGTGCGCCAAATTTCTTGCTTTCTTTTAAAAACTGCTGTATAAAAAGGTATTTCTTCATAATTTCGTCATCATTGCATGGGATAAGCGAATATGCCATCAGCATGTCCTTATTGCGCTTGACCGAAGCCGCCGTTTTCGCTTCCTCGGGGTCGAGCTTTCCGAGCACCGCGTCGGCATATTTACGCGCGCGGGAGTGCTTCGCGCCATCGGAAATGTACTTCGCCGCATCGTAAAGCATCGCAAAACGCTTCTCGCCAAGCGTCGCATAGGCATCTTTAAACCACTTAATGTCAAAAGCACCGTTTTGCAGATCTTCAACCGAGATCGGCGTGTATTTTGCGATAAGCGCCGTGATCTTATCGCTGTAAGATTCGTTCATATGAGCCATGAAATAGCAACAGCCCGACTTGAATCCTTCCCAGCCGAGGTAATCGGCGGTAATGTTCAGCCACTCGGGCGAGTACATCGCCGCCTCGATAAGCCGCTTTTCGGTAATATCTGTGCCGCTGACCAACTCGCGAAGCTTCTCGGCTGTGTCGCCCTCATTCGGTACGCAAACGCTGATGAGGTGGCTGAGCGTTTCCTTTTTCGAGCTTTGCGAACCGTAAATGTAGCCGCGCACAAAGGTTTCCTTGCCCAGCGCAGCCAAAATTTTAACGTAATTTTCCACGCCATAAATGCGCTTGATCGACGTAATGTAGGGCGAGAACCGCGTTTCGCTGTCGCCGCGGTTAAGTTCCTCGCCCAGCACCACGCCAATGAACTTATTGTAGACATCTTCCGCTTTTGCAATTACATTTTTGTCTATTTCGTTCAGTTTATCCATATCGTGATTGCCGATCAAACCGCGTAGATTGCCATTTCCACCCATATTCAACCGGCTGCGCGCCGCAACAAGCTTGTCACGCTCGCGAATCGCTTTAATATGTCCGCTAAGAGCGCTAAGCACATCGCCAAGATCATCCGAATTGACCAGTCTGCGGTACATTTCGTCGTCATTTATCACGCCCATCGCGCAGGCACGTACAAGCTCATCGGCGGTCGGCGCGTCAAGCGCGTAAACACTCTGCTCCTCGTAATCGCCGAAATACATACCCGCCAAGCCATCAAGGCGATCGGTCAGCGCGGTCTTCACAACGATCATCTTCGCGAAAAACTCGCTGTTTTCCATTTCAAAAAGCCAGTTTAGCACCGTGTCGATCTGCACCTGATTGAGCAGTGAGCGGTGTTCCGGGTCAAATTCCCTACCATGCCTGCCGTAGCTCTGCTGCACTCCCTCCTCGCCGCTGATCTTCACTTTCAGCGTTTTGTCGTCCAGCGTGTAAAGCCAGTTTGCCGCAGATATGGCGATTTTACGTCTGTCGTCCATTGGCACAAACTTATCATACAGATACTGCACGATGTCCTTACAAAGAAAATGTACGTCGATGGGGTTGGCAAGGTCAGCGCCGAAAAGCCTTGCCGCTGCAGCCTTTCCGGCCTTTTTAAACGTGATGTATTTGTCCATTTTTCTGTACGCTTTTAATTTTATGTACATTCTTAGCAGCAGCTCGGGCGAGCCGACATCGGTCTGATAAAACTCGTCCCAAAGTTCCTCAAAGCAAATCCTCTTTGGACAATGACTGATAATTAGCGAATGTGCATTACCCAGTAGATTTGTTTCTCCCCAATAATTTGTAAATTCATCATTTTTATGCGCATCCAATAACGCGTCCAGCTTCTTAAGAGCAACAGCACAATCTGCCTTATCTGCATTTTTATCGCTGCTAGCCAACTCACTTTCAGGAAAATAACGGCAGAAAACTTTGTTGCTATCGTCAACAAACTGCTTGTCAATTGGCGCGATCTTACAATTTTCAAGCTTGTATAGACCGCAATCGGCAGGCAGTTCAGAATTTTCCTCGTCCAGAATTTGGTCGAGTAAGATCTTTTCGCGCGAAATATCGCTCTGCATTGCCGCCGCCAACGCCTTTGTCCGCGCAAAAAGCTCCGCACGCTCCGGCTGTTTTTTCAGACGAAGCACCATGTCCAGACCCGCCGCGCGCTTTTCTCCGTTTTTATCCGCCAAAAGCCGCTCGCAAACGCCGTACAGACGTTCATCGTCCAACTTTTCGAGCAGTTCAATTGCGGCAGTTCGCGTTTCAGAATTTTTCAAGCGAAGCATATTTTCCAGCATGAGGTAATTATCGTCCGTCAGCTCGATATTTTCGACCATTTTTATCGCCAAACTGCGAGTGTAACTCTCCTTGTCGGCAATCGCGTTGACCAATGTGTCACGCTGAATGTCAGTTTCAGGAAATGTCACCAACATTCGCAGCACATTATTGCGAATATCGCTATCGACCTCCGCAAGCATTCCGCACGCCTCGTCGATCAGCGTGTTGTCTTGAAGCGCAGATGCGATCCAGCAGAGTTTTGCCGCGACATCCATACGCTTGAGTTTGACCGAGATCCATGGAAATACGCAGGGTGTAAAGTCAAATAATTTCTTTTTTGGTGTGAACTGTTCACGAATTTTAAGCAATATGCCGCGGAACTTTTCCGCTTCATCCCTGCTCTCGAAATAGTCCGAAAGATCAGCGTACACGCGGCTTTTCGGCGGCTCTTTCTTTTCCCGCTCGTAAGGCCCCTGGCGGTTATCCGAGGCAACATCGTTCAGCGCCATGTTAATATCAGGCATAAAATGATAAAAATACACCGCCAAACATTCGGTATCATCGGCAAAATTTTCAAGCGCAAACTTGCCCAACTCATTCTCTAAGTCAGGGTTTTCAAACTGGCTTGCAAAAATTCCCGCGACCATACGGCGGTGACGGCTCTCACCCGTCGCCAGTTTACGGCAGATCTGCGCACCAACGCGCGCGTCCTCCGCCGAATAAGCCCACAGCGCAATGTATATCTGCATCGCGTCCTCGCTCTCAAGATACGCGTCGCGCGCCGCCCTGTCAGCAAGACATTCGGCGATAAGGTCGAGCATTTTGCCCGCAATTCGGTCGAGTGACTCGGGCTTGTCCGCAAAAATTCCGCACCAGGTAAAAATCGCACGCTTGACCGCCGAAAATCTAATGAGATCGTGCGCCTTGATGGTTTCAACGACCGCGCGCAGGGCTTCGATCGTACCGCTGTCGGCGGACTCGCATATCGCTTGCCGCAGACCCTCCTGCAAACGTGCGGCGACCAAAAGCCGGCAGATCAGCTTGTGCGCATCGGCATTGCTGCTCATCATCACGCCGCGGATAATTTCCAGGCTGATATTCGTGCCGTCATCCATGATAACGTGCTTTAAAGCGGCAAAAACCTTGCTGTCGCCAGCGTCCAGATGTGCCGCTAACAGACTGCTTATCGGAAGGCTATATCCATCTTTGTGAAAATATTGATTTTCATTTTCTGTTAAATTTCCCATAAGAGCATCTTCAAGCGAGCTTTCAAGCCAACCAAGTCTTGCATAATTCTCCAGCTGACTCAAAATGAAATTCGATTGCAGGTACGCCGTGTAGCTTGATGAACGAAACGACCTACGCCAAATGCTTGACGAATACTGCCATTTGGTGCAGTTATCGACAGCCCAAAGCAGATCATTTTTGTATTTCTTATCTATCCAGCCATTTTCATTCAGCAATCCACCAAAAATCGCACCCATATTTTTGTTAATAAACTTGGACGGAGCGCCGCCTTTTGCCAGATATGTATAGAGATCTTTGTAAAGTTTGCAATTATGCTTGCCGTCAAGAAACTGCCTGATCTCAGTCGGAAGCTTGTTGCGCGCGTTTTCGATCGCCGTCGCGTGCGACTGCCTCCACACATTATAGCTCTCAGAACTTGCCATTACCATATCCTCCCTGCCAACATTGTTAATCTTATGAACGTAACTTCGCTGTTTTCGCCTATCTTAATCTCTTGTTCGCGCGATTCCAGCTCCGTTTCACCGACAAATGCGCGAAACAGCCCATCGTCAAACGCCTGCAAAGCCGTCTGCACCGCCTCGTTCGCGTTCGCTTTTTTGTCAGAAAAAGGCAGGCCAAACGCCATTTTGCCTGCCGCCTCCATTGCCGCAAACTGCTCGTCAGAAATACACCGCGGCTCGCGGTTGTCGATTCGACTATTGTATGCCGCCACACAGCTTCGCACACAGGCGGTCACAAGCTCCTCCGCAGTCATTGGAATACCCTCGATCTCAAACGGCGTCGGCTCGACAGACGCGATCTTCTTTCCTAATTTTTTCACATTTACACTTATTATCATGTTGTTCTCCGATCAAATTTCAATAGTACAAATTTTCGTACAGTTGATAAATACACATATTGTCATTTTGCACTTTTTAACGCACAAAATACGCATGAATCTGTATATATTGTATCACAAAATTATTAACTTGTCAATATAAAATTAACTTTTGTTGCGCGTCCGCCGCCGTATTGACAAACACCGCAAGTTGTATTATACTATTTATAATAGCATTTTGATGGAACGGTGATATTATGAATTTTGACATTTCAACTAGATTATACCACGAAAATAACTGCGTTTTAGCACATTCAAACGAACTTTGCGCACTCGGAACAAAAGCGCTCATCGTAACAGGGCGCAATTCCTCGCGTAAAAACGGCTCACTCGACGATGTAACCGCAGCACTTGCGACCCACAATATTCCATATGTGGTTTTTGACAAGATCGAGGAAAACCCATCGGTAGAGAGCGTGATCGCAGGTGCGCAGTACGGAGCTTCTGAAATCGTCGATTTTGTCATAGGAATTGGCGGAGGCTCGCCTCTTGACGCTTCAAAAGCGATCGCTTTACTTATAGCAAACAGCAAATTTGACAAAGATTTCTTGTACACACCTATACCAAACGCTCCACACTTGCCCGTAGCCGCAGTTCCTACGACCTGCGGGACCGGTTCAGAGGTCACAGGAGTTTCTGTTCTTACGCTTCACAGCAGCCATACCAAAAAATCTATCTCACATCAAATATTCCCTGAGATAGCTTTTGTTGATAGCAAATATTTGAAAGCTGCGCCCGACCAAATCATAACAAGCACAGCGCTCGACGCTCTGGCGCACCTTTGCGAAAGCTTTCTGCACGCGAAAGCCGATGTGAAAAGCCGAAAAGCCGTTGAAAAAGGTCTGACGATTTGGGGCGAAGCGAAAAATGATCTTGCAGATCACAATTTTACTGATGATGTACTTGATAAACTCATGTCAGCTTCTGTATACGCTGGAATTGCTATCCGTTACACAGGCACATCTATCCCACACGGGCTGAGCTACCGCGTTACTTACGAGTGTAAAATGGCTCACGGCTTGGCATGCGCGGTGTTTTTACCGACATTTATCGAGAATGCCCCCGCTAATTGTCAAAAGCAAATAATGGAACAGCTTGGCTTTAATGACATCTTCGAGCTGAAAAACTTTATCGCAAGACTTTGCAATGGCTGCGAAATCCCGCGTAACATTTTGGAGCTGAGCATTGGCGATATGCTGAAAAACAAAGCGAAACTCGCGAGCGCCTGCTACCCGATCGACGAAAAAATGCTGCGAACCATCGCCGAATATCATTGCTAAACAAAACGCCGCGGCCACACGAAAGTGGCTGCGGCGTTTATTCTAATTATTTGTATGCAAAATCATACATTTATGCTTTTATAATGAAATTTACAGATCAATTTCACCAACAAGTTCCTCAACAAGATCTGTCATCGTTATAACACCGCACATTCCGCCGTACTCATCAAGTACGATTGCAAAATGATTGCCACTCTGTTTCATATTTTTAAATAAAACGTCGGCGGCGACGGTTTCAGGAACGAAATATGCAGGCGAAACACACTCATTTAGGATGTTTTCGCGAGTCTTATTCTCAAGTCGAAAGTACTTTTTAGCGTCCAAAACACCGATAATATCATCGAAATTTTCGCCGCAAACGGGATATTTCGTATGTATATTTCGATAGATAACGCGCTTCCACTCGTCAATATCGTCCTTTGTGGATATAAAATCGACCTTCTTGCGATGTGTAAATACAGTTTCTACCTGTGTGTCGTCAAAGTCGAAAACGTTATCGATTATTTCTTTCTCGTTTTCATCGATTGTTCCTTTTTCGCGCCCCTGATCTAACATCATACGGATCTCCTCTTCTGTGACCGCTTCTTCATTCGCATTAGGGTCGATCCCGAGCAATTTTAACACAACATTTGTGGATAAAGTCAAGAACCAAACGATCGGAGCGAAAATTTTCGATACAAATGTGATCAGTCCAGATATAGCGAGCGCCAATTTTTCAGAGTTTTTCATTGCCACACGCTTTGGCACAAGCTCGCCAAAGATCAAAGTGAAGTACGAGAGCAATATTGTTATAATCACGACCGAGATCGTGCTTATCGTTTTCTCAGAAATGCCAATTCCTGTCTTCATAATAAGTCCAGTAAGCTGCGAGGAAAAGTTGTCTGCGGCGAACGCACTTCCCAAAAAACCTGAAAGCGTTATTGCGACCTGTATCGTTGCAAGAAATTTTGACGGCTGCGATGTGAGGTTGACAAGCCGCTTCGCTTTACGGTCGCCCTCGTCCGCCATTTTTGCCATTTTCTGATCGTTCATAGATATGACCGCTATCTCAGTTGCCGCAAAAATAGCGTTCAGCAGAATAAGTATTATCTGCAATGCAATTTGTTTCATATAATTATATTTCCTTTCTCAATTCAAATTAAACAGTTGATAAAAACACAAAAAGACATAACTCGCCTATTCGATAAGGTGGCGAAATATGTCCCAATCAAAGCTATTCGATTGAAAAAAGAACGCGGCAATGCAACTGCAATCGTTGCAGTTATCGTTATCATTGTCACAGTCGTCCATGTTGGCTTTAAGCCCCCTTTCAAATGTATTGATGATATTATACACTATTTTCTTTTGTTTGTCAAGTGCTGTTTAATATTTTTATATGATTTAAGTATTGCATTACAAATACAAGTCCGTTTTATTGTACTCTTATCAATCTATCACGATATACTCTATTATTTGAAGCATTATATTTTGAGTCATCGAATCGACAAGATACAGCTCCTCCAGTGTCGAATATCCGCCGATCTGCTCGCGAACCGACACTATCTGCTCAGCCATTTCGTGTGATATTTTCAAACAATCGGCAATTTCATCAGCATTTGCATAGTTGATATGCACCTCACGCGGCGAATCGTCCTCGAATTCAGGTTCGGGAACTTCTGATTCCGGCGGTGCAGTCGTTGTGATCTCTCGCGTGGTTGTGTTTTTAACGGCAGTTGTGGTAATTTTTGTAGTCGTCACTATCGTTGTAGTAAACGGTATGTAGTCAGAATTTGAAACGAAAACGTTTTCTGCCAGCAGTTTGATGGTCGATTCGCCAATGCCGCTGATCTGTTCAAGCTCTTTTAGATCATGTATAATTCCAACTTCTGTGCGATAATCTATAATTTTTTGTGCGATTACCTCGCCAATGCCGTTGATTTCGCAGAGTTGATCCACTGTCGCCAGATTTATATCTATCGGAAATTGCGTTACTTCTATCGAAACTTTCGTTGTAACGGGCTTGCTGTCGAAAATTTCGGCGGCAGCTTCCGTGACATCGGGCGCTTTGTAGTATATTTCCGCCTTTTCATCTTCGGTATCTAAAAGCCATGCGGCGGCGAAAACCACGATAAACACAGCAATTATTATCACAAAATACAGCTCCGTCGCCAGTGGCTTTCTGCCGGTTTGTTTATCTTTCTCCTCGAAATCGTTTTCGCTATTCATTATTTCACCCGCTTTTTGGATATTATTTCTTTTATTATAACATATTTTTTGGGTGAATGCAAGAGGCTGACCAGAAGATCATCACTTTTTCATGTTCACTTGTCAATGATAATGTACACTGACCCGAATCATCTCCTTTCCGATTTTTCAAACAAAAAACGGTCAAGCTTTTTTCAAAACTTGACCGTCACATTGATATATTCATTTCTTCATCTTCTGTTTGCTCACTATCTTCACTTACGATATGGAAATCGTCCACACCAGGGATAACTCCGAGCGTTCTTCCGTTATCAAAAACGCAATGCACAGTGCCGATATCATCGACGTGATCGACCTTGCCAAACGTCCCCGACTCAACAGGGAACGGGTCATCGTTCATTTGGTCAAGGCAGATACGAGTTCCTTCCGGATATCTCTGTCGCAGCCGTTCAACGTTTTCTTTATTGTAATACATTTCACATTCCTCCTGTCAAATTTATTTT
>OHFM01000168.1_pt1 | contig 34580 bp, 29 predicted proteins | sample 1567511 | NCBI WGS metagenome assembly OHFM01 (sample SAMEA3879571, study PRJEB24766) | human gut metagenome | biome: human-associated habitat; feature: feces | place: USA | collected 1985/1987
GAAACACACGCTTTGAATAAGCCAATATCCAACGTATTTAATTGTTCGTGATTTTTAAGAAGTGCCTTGATTTCATTAGTTTTCTGCGGACTGCCATTGTAAGTACAGCAGTCGTACTTCATCTCGGCAAGTTTGAAAATTTCAGATTTCACTCGGTCAAAGTCCACTTGTATAGAATCGGACATCTGATTAATTTCATTTTGTTTACGGATCACATCGGCAGTAGGAGAATATGTGCTCACTTCGCCGCCGTACTCTAATAGGCTTGGATTTCCGATAGCTGTGTTTAAAATAGTCAGCACCGCTCCTATTATCATTTGGTCGGTCAGTCGATATTCATATTTAAAGCAATCGGGATTTCCGCAGTTCCAATATTCACGTCCTTTGCCGTTGGTTTTTCTGAAAAGCTTTTCTCCGCATTCGGCGCAGTATGTAACCTTTCTGATTTCCTGTAAATCGTCTGAGATAACGCATAGCGTAGCAGCTTTTCTCACTCGCTTTTCATTAGCCTGCCTAAAAATATCCTCATCAATTATCTGCTGATATTTATCTGTTCCCAGATATTTCTTATTTTCGATTATCCGCTTTACCATATTTTTGTTCCAACGGTCGGAATCGGTACTATATCGTATTTTTTCGGACTCCATTAGTTTTGCGATTTGAAGTAAACTGCTGCCATTCAGATATTCGCTGAAAATCGTTGATACTGCGTAAACTTCTTTCGGAATGGTAGTTATTTCGCCGTTTTTCATGCAGTAGCCGAACGGTATTACTCTGTTTTTGGGCATCTAATTTCACCTCCATGTACAACAATACTACAAAATTCTGCGGAAATCCAGTACCAAAACCAACAAAGAAAAGCTCTGCAATTTTACTGCAAGGCACTTTCCGTTATATCTTTTCTTTGAACTTCAATCCGCCAATCAAATGAAACTCCAGCTCATGCTGATCTATAACAACAATTTTCTCAACGATATTCTCAAACGCCGATTCATCAAAATCAATCATGATATTTTCTCGCTTTTCAAAAAAATCAATCAGCATTTCTATCTGTTCAAGCATTTCGTCCTCGTCGTCGGAGCGTGTAAGCTTTTTCAGTTCCGTCTGAAGCTTGTTGATTTTCGCCGTCAATTCAGTGGTTTGTTCAAGGTATTTTGCCTCGTCCAGAAATCCTTTCGTTTTCAATCTCGCAAGAACGTGAGCCTGTTCTCGAAGTTTGGCTATTTCCTTGTGTATGTCCATTACCTGAGTTTTTCCGCTGAATTTTTTCAGCTTTAAATCCTGTAAAGCTGCTTGACAGGGGAGAAGTATCTGTTTATAGTTGTACCACAGCTTATTGCATAACATTATAAATGCCGATATGGCATTCGCCTCTAAAATCTGCTTATTTGAACATTTATCAGACTCTGCATCATGCAGTCGGCACACCCAATAATTTTTATTTTTTCTGCATTTAAACTTAAATGTTGAACCGCACTCTCCGCAGTAAATCTTCTTTGCAAATATATGATCTTGCTTCAATCCTTTAAACGATTTCTTATGCTCCGCTAAAATATTCTGAACCTTATCAAAATCATCTCTTGAAATTATGGGCTTGTGCCTGTCGGAATAATAGTATTGATCTCGTTCGCCTTTATTTACTACCTGTCGAAACGGAAGTGTATCTGTAGTATACTTTTTCTGGAACAGCTGATCACCTATATACTTTTCATTTCTAAGCATAACCCCAACCGTACTTGCTGTCCAATGACTTGTTCTGCCGAACCTTTCTATTTTGAGAGCATTCAGCATTTGGGCTATAGCCGCCAAACCATATCCATTCAGATACCAATCAAATATCTGCCGTACTATTTCAGCCTCATCAGATTTTAAAATCAAATTTCCGTCAACAAGTTCGTATCCGAAAACTGGAGTACACATTTTTATTGTGCCGTTCTCCATTCTCTTTTTTATACCCCAACGCAAGTTCTGCGAGATCGAAGTTGATTCCTCCTGCGCCAAACCTCCCATAATTGTTATCATCATTTCATCGGTCATATTGGCAGTATCGATATTCTCTTTTTCAAAAAATATCGTAATTCCAAGTGATTTAAGCTCTCTGACGTTTTTCAGATAATCCCTTGTATTTCGGGCAAAGCGGCTGATTGACTTGGTGTAAATCCTGTCGATTTTACCATTTCGGCAGTCCTTCATAAGCCGCTGAAACTCGTCACGCTTGTCCTCACGGGTTCCTGTGATACCCTCGTCAGCATATATGTCAATCAGTTCCTCTGTTTCCGAGTCCTCAAAAAAATGACTGTAATACCTTGTCTGCGCCATAAAGGAATTAAGCTGATCTTCGGAATCGCTTGACACTCGGCAATATGCGGCGCAACGGATTTTTGCTGTTTGTTCTTCTGCTATTGTAGGCTGTATCACCGTTACTGTCGGCATTTTCTCACTCTCCTTTCAACCAACAAGAATACCACAAATCTTTTCAGAATGGTATCACCAAACCTGACAAAATTACTTGTCCGAATTTGACATATTTTCATCTTCCTGCTTTGCCGCAGTGCAAAGACACATTATGATTACACCTGCAAGACCGCCTACAAGCAGTCCAATAATAAATCCTAACATTTTTGCCCCCCCTTACGCTGCGTCCCTTGAAGACGGGAACTGACCGTATATATCCTCTGTATTTTTGCTGTTGAAACTCTGTTTTTCGTCTTGTTCAAGAATTTTATCCAGTTTATCGGCAAATACTTTTGCCATAAAATCGCTGTATTCTGCCTGTCCGAATTTAGTCATCAAAATCAACTCCTATACTTATTTTCATTGTCTCATCGATTTTATTCATTATCCCGCTGTCCAGAGAACCTATATAGCTCCGAAGTCTGCAGCGGTCAATTGTACGAATCTGCTCCGCAAGAACTGTTGAATTTTTTGGCAGTTCTGAACATCTTATCTGAATATGCACAGGCAAATTCTTTTTTCTTACAGACGATATCGGCACAACGATTACTGTAGGACTATGTCTGTTTCCTACGTCATTCTGCACCACCAAAACAGGACGAATGCCGCCTTGCTCCGAGCCGACCACAGGATTCAGGTCTGCATAAAATATATCTCCACGTTTAATCAGCATTTTCATTCACCTTTTTCTTTGGAACTTCAAAGCCTTTTTTGTATCTCACGCAGCTATGAAACGGACAGAACAGTACGTCTGTATTCCTGTCATACCACACACAGCCACAGCATGGATGCTTGTCAGATAATCTGACTGTTGGAGTAGAAATATCGACTCCGAATTTATTGTATTTATATTGAAAATACGTTTTTTCTGATGTATCATTATCGTTCATATATCAGCCTCCTGACCTTTGAAATTTTATATGTAACAGGCGGTCTGCTAAAATGTGCAAACCGCCATATAAATTCGTTTTGCCTTCGTCTGATTCGTTAGTTTCAGACGATTTTCCGTGATATTTGTTCTCAACGACCGTCACGGCGGAACTCTGCAAGCTGCGGTCAGCGTAACCGCATCATGGGACTCTCACCCGCTCTCTTAGCCCTCACTGGGAAGTATCATTATCCTCACACGTTTCATCGCCGACTTTGGATGCTGTCCAAAGGTCTGTGACTTGTCTTTATCGCTCGCTTTTTCAAGGTCATGGCGGACATCACATTTGGCTGCCGAGATTTCATACCGGCCGTGTGATTAACGTACTTGCAGAGTTGCTATTCTGTTGTCAAGATGCTGTCGGGAAAATTCTCCGAATTATTCTCATCGATTTTTCCCTTCACTACTTACTGGCAACGAAATTGAGGTTTGTAAGGGATTTATTTTTCGTTTTCAAATAATTTCAGCACTTTCACCAAAATTCGATGTACTTTTTCGTGCATTGTTTGTCTGGTAATGTCATATTCCTTGGCAAGTTCATTCTGACTTTTATTCATCCAGAAAATCTGATAAATAATTTCACGTTCGTATGGTTTGAGTTTTTTCATGACCTTTTTGAGCTTTACCAAGTCATGCTCCAAGCCTAACTGCTCTAAGATGCGCTCCTCAAGCGGAACAACTGTACTGTCCTTGATAATTCTCTGCTCGTAATTTCCGCCGTATGTATACTGCTCCAACGAAACCGGAATAACCTTCTTCCAGTTCCTATCCTTTTGCGTATACTCACCATGATCCTTCTTGGAAAAGTGATCCGAATACTGGCTTTCCTCGCATTCCAGAACGCTGTCGCCGAAGCTGATAAACCAACGGTTTTCTTCTTCCTTTGCTTTGAGATACTCTTCCTCAGTAAATTCGGAATACTTCTCACTTCCGCCGTTTCTGTTGTATTCAAAATATTTTGTTTTCATCGTAATTCCTCCGTTTTGATTTTTCTTGTTTGAATCAAAACGAAGGCTTAAGGGTACTTAGCTGTCAGACACAGCCATTTTGAAGTTAAAAACATATTTGTCCTTTCTCCCGATACTTCGGTCTGAGGACACAAAAAACGGAGTCTGTATTCAGCACACAGACTCCGTTTACCTGAAAAAAGGCGCACTAAAGAAAGGGTACTGAATATGCTGTTTTGCATTTTTTGCAAAACGACCATATTTTGTATCCTCGCCCTAATGCATATCAGGCGTTGAATATTTATTTAATAAAAAAAGCCGTCGACAAGACAGACTCCTTGCGGAATCTATCCTGCCGACGGCCTCTCATGTTAATCGACGTAAGTCGATATGTTTGGATAAACCGATCGGTAATCAAAGTATGCGACCCTGATAAAGGATTTAAACGCGGCGCTGTTTCAGCCCGACCTTACCGTCTACATACCGTATTTTATTTTAACACTCGCTGACATATTCAAACATCTCAATGATATCGTGATGCCTGCCTTTCGACTTTCTCAGCATTGTTATATGACAGCGTTTGCATTCAACTTTTGTTATGTTATTCCTGTTTGGATATCCTGTGGCTAATTCTCCGCAGTTGGGGCAGTACCAACGTTGAAGACGAGCGAACGTATTATTACCTCCCGATTCGTCCGCGTCAATTATTCGTATTTTTTGCATTACTTTCTTGTATGATATAGTAAAGCCTAAATCATACTCTCCTTGTATGATATAGTAAAGCCTAAATCATACTCTCCTTTCCAAAAATGTGGTATAATAAAACAGATGCTGTGGACTTTTGATTTTTTCTGTAGCTCGACTACTATAAGGAGTGTAAAGCCACAGTTTTATTTACAATGTTTATAGCTGGATAAGTCAAAGAATTTTAATCTCACGCAAGTTTACGGGAATAAAACTAAGTGGCACGAAAACAGTACCAATAATTTTACAAGGTAGGTAAAACTTATGATTTATGTTGGAATTGATATTGCAAAGGAAACTCACGTTGCTGCAGCAGTTGATTCGGACGGCGTTATTGTTATTGAACCCTTTTCTTTTTCAAACAACCACGAAGGCTTTAAGCTCCTTAAATCAAAGCTTGATTCACTCGACAAATCAAATCTTCTCATCGGGCTTGAATCAACTGCACACTATGCAGAAAATGTTATCTTTTTTCTGCACGGCTGCGGATATGAGCTTGCTGTCATCAATCCAGTTCAGACCGCCGCTATGCGTAAAACAGGCATTCGCAAGACTAAAACCGACAAGGTGGATTCTTTGCTTATCTGCAAAACATTGATGGTCAACTCATTCAGACGTTATACTGAAAACGACATCAAAACCTTAAAGCTAAAGTCCCTCTGCCGTTTTCGTCAGAATCTGAAAAAGTCCAAAGCACGACTTAAAATTCAGCTCACTTCTTACGTTGATGTTATCTTTCCGGAGCTTCGGTACTTCTTTAAATCCGGTCTGCACATCAAATCCTGTTATGAGCTTCTTAAGGTGTATTCTTCACCGGACGACATTGCTGCTTTACACTTAACAAAACTAAGTAACATTCTTACCAAAGCTTCCAGAGGTCGCTTCGGTAAGCAGGACGCTGAGTCCCTCAAAAGTCTTGCAAAATCGTCCGTTGGTGTGAAGAACACCTACATATCTATTCAAATAACCCAAACCATTGCTCAGATTGAGTTAATTGAAAGCCAGTTAAATGAGCTTGAAACGGTTATTGAAACAGCTATGGACGAGCTTGATTCGGTTATCATGACCGTTCCGGGTATTGGTAAGCTCAATGGTGCTATGATACTTGGCGAAATCGGTGACATTAAACGCTTTTCTGATTCTTCAAAGTTGCTTGCTTATGCAGGACTTGACCCTGTCATCAATCAGTCGGGCAAGTTCAACGCAAAGCGTACAAGAATGTCCAAGCGCGGTTCAAAGATACTCCGCTATGCTCTCATAAATGCAGCGTGGAACGTTTCTTTAAACAACGACACATTCAAGCGTTATTATGATTCTAAAGTAGCTCAGGGCAATTCTCATTATTCTGCTTTGGGACATACCGCTCACAAGCTTGTGAGGGTTATCTTTAAGCTCCTTAATGATAATATTACTTTCGCTCTCGTTTAAATTTTTCGCCTTTATCTTTTTAGGGTGGACATCCTTTTTGCCCCTTTTGAACTTTCTGTTAATCTTCTTCTTTTTCTATTGACTTTTCATAGCTGGTCTCCTTGTAATTATTCTAGATCTTTTATAATCTTGACTGCTACTCCCTGAATGATACAGTTATCCACATAGATATCATCCATTTCGCTGTTTTCGGGGTGCAGACGTATTCTTTGATTTTCCGGTTCGGGGTAAAAGCGTTTGAGCGTAGCTTCATCGTCCATAAGAGCGACTACTATATCGCCTGAATCGGCATAGTTCTGCCGACGGATCAGCACCAGATCTCCGTAATCTATTCCTGCCTCTATCATGGAATCGCCGTTGGCTCGGAGCAGAAAAAAATCACCTCTGCCAAACAGAGAAACCGGCAGTCTTACGTATTCTTCAATATTTTCTTCTGCAAACTTAGGAACTCCGCAGGAGACAGAACCTAGTATGGGAATCTCAACGGTTTCGGCAAGCGTTTGTTTCTGACGTTTTGTCACAATACTTCGATGACCGTCATAGTCCAGCTCACCGTTTGCTTTCATTTTCTGCATATAGCGGCTGACGGTAGCTGTAGATAGCCCTACGCCGTTTGATATTTCCCTTACGCTTGGGGATGAGCCGTTATTTACCGCATAATCGTCTATAAAGGCTATGATCCTTTTAAAATACTCCGCATTCTTGTGCTGCATTTTTATGCGCCTCTTTCTAACTGTAACGTTCGTTTCGGTTATGTATATATTATAACGCCTTTGAATTTTGATGTCAATAGCAAAAAAAACGAGGTGCACAATTACTTATGCACCTCAAACACACTTTCTCCCATTTGCACAAATTGGTCAACTGCTTCTTGTGGAAATTGTATACATATTTTTCCCTGATACTGGAACACCCACGCATAGAATGTAGGACTCAGCTCAATTTTTACTTTTACAGTGAAGAATTGTTTATCGGCTTTATTTGTTTCTATATCATCGCCGAACTTATCTATTATTGCTTTCATATGTTTGTTTTTGCATTTCAGAGTCACAGTCATGGGTTCTCCGCTGAACATTTTAAAGGTCTGAGCAATAAAATCTTTCAGCACAAAGTCCTTCGGACAGGGTATTGCAATGCTTTCCGTAAGTGATATATCCGCTATTCTGTCTATTCGGAAAACCGTTATGTCCTTATGCTTTTCACAGTAACCTACAAGATAGTACCTGTCGTCGTTCCACACGGCAGCATAAGGGCTGACCGTATATGTATATCCATTATGTTTTAAAACCTTTTCCCTTTTTTCGTTATATTCATAATACTGAAAACGGATTTTTCTGCACTGCGTAATGGCTGTGTTAATTGTATCGGCAAAATATATGCTTTTATTATCCGCTTTATTTTCGCTCGGCTGCTGAATTATGTTTTTAATCTCGTCCTTTTGATAAACGCTTAGCTGAGAAAACAGCTTGTCTATAAGCTCTGAGGACTTTTCCTCCGAGATGAACTGTGCTGCATTTACAGCGTCGCAGAGCATTTTTATCTCTGCGGATTCCAGTCCTCTGCTGCCGATAAAATACTTATTCTGTGTGCTTTTATCGCAGGTAATATCATAGCCTGCATCTCTTAACTTCCTGATGTCTGCAGGAATCGTATTTCTGTGAGCTGATATGCCTTGTTCTGCAAGCTTTTCAATAAGCTGATTTGTTGTCAGCTTGTGATTTTCGTCTGTTTGTTTGATAAGGATTTGGAGCAATGCCAGAAGCTTATTCATACGTCACCTCAAAATTATCCCATAAATATCGTCAATCATTACTCTTTTTCTGCTGACAAACACTATTATATCAGCGTAGAGATTATCTTTTTCATTATTACTTTACATATTTTATCGTTCCATTTGTGTTTGTCAAGCAGAAAGTGCATAAAAGGGGCTCGAAAAAGTGCATAGCCCAATCAGCACAAGATTAATGAGTGGAGGCTCGGTTTGCGCATAGAATGAGCACCCCTGTTGTGTATTTTTGAAGCCCTTTTGCGAGCTCCTGTTCTGCATTTTTGGAGCCCATTTTCTGCATTTCTATTTTACCATAAACAGCAGAGTAAAACAACTAATAAATTTGCAGACAAAAAAGCGGAACGCTTTTATGAAATGCTCCCCTTTTGTTAGACAATGTGGTATAATAGAAGTATACCAATAAAAAATCTGACGAAAGGGGGCATTTTTATGCCAAAAGGAAAGCCAAACAAGAGATACACACCGGAATTTAAAATAATGGTTGTAGAAACTATGCGTAAGGAAAAACTGAGTTAAAGAGAAGTGGCAAGACAGTTTGATGTGCCACATAGCAGAGTAACCTCTTGGGAAAGAATCTACCTTGAAGAAGGAAAAGAAGGATTCTATGTTGAACGACGTGGCAGAGCCTGTGCAGCCGGTGGAACACAGAAAGGCAGAAAGCCAAAACTTGACAAAAAGGTAGAAGAGGATTTAATTGCCGAAGTGCAGCGACTTCGTGCAGAAAATGCATACTTAAAAAAATTGAATACCTTGGTTGCCGAGAGGGTACGGCAAGAGAAAAAGCACAAGTGATATGGGAACTGAGGCATGAACACAAGGTAGGTCTGCTCATAGATATGCCGAAATACCTCGCAGCACCTACTACTATTACAGCAAACAATTTGATAATCCAAAACCGGACAAATACGCAGAAATAAAGTCTGAAATTCGCAGAATTTATGATGAAAGCAAAGGTCGTTACGGTTATCGCAGAATAACAAATGAATTGAGAAAAAAATATGTTGTCAACCACAAGACAGTACAGCGTTTGATGCGTAAAATGGGAATATTCTGCCGTGTCAGAATGAAGAAGTACAACTCATTCAGAGGTGAAGTCGGAAGAATTGCTCCTAATCTTCTTGAACGTGATTTCAAAGCAGACAAGCCTAATCAGAAGTGGGTTACCGATGTAACCGAGTTTGCTTTGTTCGGCACTAAGCTGTATCTTTCACCTATTTTGGATTTGTTTAATGGTGAGATTGTGTCCTACAATCTGAGCTATCATCCGAATTTGAATCAGGTTACAGATATGCTTGAAAAGGCATTTGCAAAAATACCTGACAATACAAATCTGATACTTCATTCAGACCAAGGTTGGCAATATCAGCACAGGCATTATCAGAAAATGCTTAAAGATAAAGGGATAAGGCAGAGTATGTCACGCAAAGGAAATTGTCTTGACAATTGCTTGGGCTCTGCGAAAAAATCTCTATAAATTAATCAACTGTGATAAAAACGTTAGTTGGTAGTGGCATAAAATTTGCCACTCTAATTTTTTACAGTATACAATGCATACTGCAATTTGTCAAGGTTCTTTTTGAACATCAGCCTGATTCCATTGCGCTGCGCTCCATTCCATCAGGCTGATGTTCAGTGGCTCGCTCAGCCGAGCCTGTCGGGATACATGATTTCAAGCTCTCCCAGAACTCTACCCCAGTTTCTCAGCGGCATAGTCCATTTTTTCGCTATTTCATGAGTTGCAAGATACAGTGCCTTTAAAAGCACCGTATCGCTCGGAAATACGCTTCTCTGTTTATTTAGACGGCAGTATCCGCTGTTAAGGCTCTCAATCGCATTGGTGGTGTAAATGACCTTTCTGACCTCCGCTGAAAACTTAAAAATCGGCGATATGACGTCCCAATTCTTGTACCAGCTTTTCATAGCATTGGGATAATCGCTGAAGCTCAGCCTGCGGAAATGCCGTTGATACGGCTTCTTTCATGCCTGTAAGTCCGTCTGCACAGATGACAAGAATGTCCTTTACACCGCGGTTTTTCAGCTCGTTAAGAACGCCAAGCCAGTATTTTGCACTCTCGTTTTCACCGATATGTATGGACAGCACTTCTTTGTGACCTGTCAAGCTTACTGCAAGGATTACATATGCTGCAAGCTTTTTTATCTGTCTGTTTTCTTGTACAGAAAAATGTACAGCATCAATAAATACAATGGGATAAACCTCGTCAAGAGGACGTTTCTGCCACTCTTCTATCTGCGGAAGGAGACGGTCTGTGATATAGGATACCATACCATCGCTGACTTCAAATCCGTAAATATCTTCGATAGTTTCGCTTATTTGGCGAGTGTCATGCCCTTTGCGTACAGTGAAATGATCTTCTGCTCTATTCCCGAAATATCCTTCTGACGCTTCTTTACGACTTTGGGTTCAAATGTTCCATCACGATCCTGTGGCACTTCAATTTCTGTTTCTCCGAAGTTCCCGCGTATTTTCTTGGTTTTCTTTCCATTTCGGTAGTCCGGATTGTCAGAACGCTCATAAGCGCCATATCCGAGATGCTCATCCATTTCAGATTCAAGCATTTCCTGTATTGTGCCGCCAAGAAGATCTTTCAGAGCATCTTCTATATCCTTTGCTGTCCTGATATCATACTCCTCGAGCAGCATTCCGATGATGTTCTTTTTTCCTTCGCTCATTGGTTCTCTTTTTCTTCTTCCCATAAAAAATCAGCCTCCTGTGTTATTTCTATTTTACTACAGTTGACTGACTTTTTACAGACTTTTTTTCAGAGGGTCAATGCTTGTGCCGAAAACTTCTTCAGCTTGTTAAAGACAGAATTACTTTATCTGCAAGAATTTACGAGCATTGAGCATTTCATCAAAGAACTTCACGAGTATATCGAATGGTACAACACAAAACGCATCAAGCTTAAGCTTGATGGTATGTCACCGGTGGAGTTCAGGCTCAAAGCCGCATAACAAAAGCGACCAAGATTTCTCTTAGTCGCTTTGCATAAATATACTTTTTAAACTTTGTCTAACTTTTTGGGGTCATTCCATTACACGTTCCGTTTTAAATTACTATACTTTTCTCTTTGTATTTATATATATGCCTTTTCCTTATTAACTTTCCCGTTTCACTGTGATAGGGGGAAGGTGTCAATTTCAAAACTATTTCTCCCTCAGAGCTTCCCCGAAGCCTTTTTTAATAGGCTCTAAGAAGTAATCCATAACCGTTCTCTTATCCGTCTTTATTTCCACGCTTCCGGATAATCCTGAAATCACATCTATCTCATCATTTTTATCTGTAATTTCAAGCTTCACAAGATAAACGCTACCCGTCTGCTCGCTGACAAACGCGTTGGGACTGATATATTTCACCTTTCCCTTTACCGTTCCGTACTTGTTATACGGGTACGCCTCCAGCTTGATTTCCGCTTCCATTCCGATTTCTATGTCGGCAATATCCATATTCTTTACATAGCACACCATTTCAACAGGCATATTATCAGGTACTATCGTTACAAGCTCCTGTGCGTTCGTTACCGCCGCTCCGACGGTGTTCACATTTACGTTGTTTATATATCCACTTACAGGCGCCGTTATATACTGATAATCCTTAGACAAGGCGTATTTTTCAAGGCTGGTTTCTATTTCGTCAAGTTGACCGCTTATCTCCGAAAGCTTTGAATTGATCTGTGCGCTGTACTGGATTTTTGTATCCTTGATTTTCGTTTCCGACTGTTTTAGCGCAAGCTCGTTCTGCTTTACTATAAGCTCCTGCATTTCAACCTGACGGCGTGTTCCGCTTTCTTCGTATTCCTCAAGCTGCAGCTGTGAAATCTGATGATTTAAATCGGCGTTTTCCTTATCCTTCTTAAGACTGTCAAGAGTGTTATTATAGCTTGCGTCTGCATCCATAATTGACTGAATATACGGTTTAAGCTCAGCTTCGTAATCTTCAATTTTAACCTTTGAAATATCGTCGCCGTTTTTAATCTTTGTATATATTTTCCGCTGTGCTTCAAGAATTTCTTTCTGACTGTTAAGCTGGTTTGTATCAATATCAAGGGATTCCGTATCAAGCTCTATCAGAACGTCTCCCTTTTTCACATATTCTCCTTCGGCAGCGTTTATTGACTTTACTGTTCCGCCTGAATAGGCCTGCACCACGTTTACATTTCCTGATGGCTGAACGCTTCCGCCGGCAGTAACTACCACGTCTATTTTCGAAAGGCAAGCCCAAATGACTGCCGCGATCAGAAGCGTAAAAACTCCGAGAATTATTACCGTTCCCGCTTTATGGGCAGGGCGTTCAATAATTTCAAGCAAGGACGGCATAAAATCATACTTCAGCTCCTTATCCTTGCTTTTGCTGTGCTTCAATACGTATTCCGTCAGCTTATTATTCATCAATATCGCCCCTTTTCTGCTGGTTATACAAATAATGATACAGCCCTTCACGTTTCATCAGATTCTCATGAGTATCGTATTCCACAAGATTGCCCTTATCAATCACCATGATTTTCTGCGCGTCCTTTAACGTTGAAAGCCTGTGAGCAATAATAAGCACTGTTCTTCCTTTGCATATTTCCTTGAGATTATTCTGGATAATGCTTTCAGATTCATAGTCAAGAGCAGACGTAGCCTCGTCAAATATAAGTATTCTGGGATTGTTAAGTATTGCTCTCGCAATAGCGACTCTTTGCTTCTGACCTCCGGAAAGTCCCATGCCCTTTTCGCCGATAATCGTTTCATAGCCGTTAGGAAGTTCAAGGATAAAATCATGCGCGCCCGCTATTTTTGCAGAATGAATGATTTGCTCCATACTTGCTGTTGAGCAGTGAATTGAAATATTTTCCGCTACGGTTCCGTTGAACATAAAGTTTTCCTGCAATACTACTCCGATCTGCTTTCTGAGCATTGCGGGATTCACAAGTGAAATATCCATTCCGTCTATGGATATTTTACCGCCCTCCGGCAAATAAAGTCTTTGAATCAGCTTTGAAATGGTGCTCTTTCCCGAACCGCTTCTGCCTACGACTCCTACAATAGTGTCAGGCTCTATTTCAAAGCTCATTCCCTTGATAACCTCTCCGCCCTGCGGATTGTATCTGAAATGCACCTGATCGAATATAATTTTACCCTGAACGCCGGGCATAGCAGTCTGATTTGCGTTTAGAATCGGTTCAGGGGCTGTATTAAAAATATCGCCGATTCTTTTTACTGAAAGCGACGCCTGCTGATATTCCTGCCAAAGCTGTACCAGTCTTAAAACAGGACCGCTTACTCTGCCGGAAAGCATTCGAAACGCCACAAGCTGCCCCACTGTAAAATTACCGTCCATTACCGCTTTTGCGCCGAAAAACAGAATCAACAGGTCGAATACCTTCTGAATAAACTGTCCGGTCGTTCCGGCGGTTGCGGAAACCATAGAGGTTTTGTAGCTTGCCTTTACGTAATCGGATTGCAAATCGCCCCATTTTTTCTCGAACTTTGGCTCTAAGGCATAGGATTTTACGGTCTGCACTCCCGTTATGGATTCAACCAAAAAAGACTGAGTGTTCGCTCCCGTTTCAAACTTTTCGTCCAGTCTTTTTTTGAAAAGGGGAGTAACGATGGCCGAAAGTACTGCGTAAACGGGTATAGAACAGAGGACGATAACTGTCAGCATTTTGCTGTAGAAAAACAATACTACTATGTATACGATTATGAAAATAAAATCTATCATTGAGGAAAGCGGAGTGCCTGTCAGAAAATTTCTGATACTGTCAAGCTCTCTTACTCTCGCCACCGTTTCGCCGACTCGTCTTGATTCAAAGTATTTCAAGGGAAGTGCGAACAAATGCCGAAACAGCTTGAAGCTGAGCATAACATCTATTCTGTTTGTCGTATGGGTAAACACATAGTTTTTGGCAAGGGACAGAATCAGCTCGTATATATATACAATTGCGATACCGATTGCAAGCACGTTAAGCGTCGACATACTTCTATGGACTAAAACCTTATCCACAACGACCTGAGTCATAACGGGAGTAAGGATTCCTAAAATCTGTATTGTAAATACGGCTATCAGTACCTGTATAAATTCCTTTTTGAATTTCAGTATCGTGGGTATAAACCACTTGAAGCTGAATACCGCTTCTCTGTCCATTATTCCTTTTTTTGTAACAAGGATCGCTGTGCCATCCCAGATTTCAGATAATTCCTCGCGGGATTTTATCTCCGGCTGGGTTTTGTCCGTAAACAAGACCATGAATTTATTGCCTTGAGATTTTGCGACAATAAAGAATACGTCGTTTTTATCCTTTGCAATAATCGGCGCCTTTACGTCCTTCAGCTTTTTTAAATTCAGCTTACAAAGCTTTGCCCGCATTTTCAATTTCTTTGCGGATTCTATTATTTCTATTTCTCCGGTTTTCTGCTCGGGATCAAGAACTGATAGCGTTTCAGCCTGCTCTTTTGTGATAGGTATACCGTGAAACTTCATAACTATCATAAAGCAGCTAAGTCCGCTGTCTTGTTTTTTCTCCATGCTTCGACTTCCTTTTTACATAAATTATGCGGCAGCTTTTTTACTGCCGCACTTTTAATCAGAATTTATATTACTCTGCCTGCGTACCGACAAGCAGTTGATTCAAAGCTGACGTATCCTGCATCGGATCACTAATGCTCATACTGTCAGAAACGTTGTTCTCCGTACCGAAAGCGGACATATTTTCGGTCAGTATCATTACCTGTATATCCGTCTGATCTGCGGTTTCCTCTGTTTCCTTTGCCGCAGAAACAGTGCTTGAAGAATCAATCAGAACGGTGTCGTTTATTTCTGTGAGCAAATCTGAAGACATACTTTCGTCTGAATAGATATCCGAGAGAAGCTCGGCGTTTGACTGTATGACATCTTTCTCAGATATTTCATTGCTTGCAGGCTGACTAAGCTCAAGCTCCCAGGTATCCTTATTTACTGTTCCTACTGCTCCGCCTGCAAATTCAAAGATAAAGCTTTCGGAATTAAAGTTCCTTATAGTCAGCTTATCCTCGCTGCCGTTTATTGATACAGTCAGTTCGGATTGGTTTGTTTTAGTAAATGTGACCTCGTTAAGATCAATACCGCTTAATACGATCTTGTTATTTCCGTCATAATCCTCAATTATATCCGTACCGTAATTTCTGCCGAATACATATGTATCGTTTCCGTTGCCGCCGTTCAGATAATCATTGTCCTCTCCGCCGTCAAGGATATCATCTCCGTCATTTCCGTACAGATAATCGGTTCCTGTTCCGCCGTAAAGCGCGTCGTTTCCGGCGCCGCCGTTAAGCGTATCGTTTCCTCCGTCGCCGTGAATAACAATGCCGTTATCGCTCCATGCGGACATCCAGTCGTCATATTCTGTTGCGTGTACCTGTTTCAGCGGATTTTCTTCACTGTCATATGCATATCTTGTTCCGTCTGCAAAGTTCACATTGAAATTTCTGTTATCCTCAAATGTAAAGTAACCCTGAATGATCAGCTTGTCCTCAATACCTTCGAATGTAATGGTAAGATCATTCCAGTTTGTTCTGTAAACTGTTATCATATCCGCCGAAATACCGCTGCCGAATGAGATCGTGTTGACGCCCTCGCTGTCGCTGATGGTATCTGTGCCGTAACCGATATTAAAGATGTATGTATCATTTCCTGATCCGCCATATAGATAATCGCTGCCTTCGCCTCCGTCAAGAATATCGTTTCCGCCGCTTCCGTAAAGCTGATCGTCTCCGATACCTCCGTACAGCTTATCTGCGCCGTTTCCTCCGTTAAGGCTGTCGCTGCCGTTTTCTCCGATAAGAGTTACACCCCTGTCGTCCATAGCTGCGATGTAATCGCTGTTTTCAGTTCCGTAAATAGTCCTCAGAGGACTGTTGGACGCGGTTGCGTGAAGCTTAGAACCGCCGTTAAACGTAAGATAGAAATTTCTGTTTGCCTCGGAAGTGAAGAATCCCTCGATCACAAGCTTATCATCAGAACCCTCAAAGGTAACGGTAATATCGTTCCAGTTTGTACGGTAAGCCTTTATCTGATTTGCTGAATATCCGTAAATCTCAATAGTATTCGTCCCTTCGCCGTCGTCGATAGTATCTGTACCGTAGCCTTTTTTGAAAATATATGTGTCGTTGCCTGCGCCTCCGTAAAGGAAGTCATTGCCTTCACCGCCGTCAAGAACATCGTTTCCTGCGTTGCCTGTAAGTCTGTCGCTGCCCTTATCTCCGTAGAGATAGTCGTTTCCGTCGCTGCCTACAAGCTGATCATTGCCGTCCTGACCGATCTTGGTTATTCCGTCCTCATAAATAGAGATCATGTACTCGCTGCCGTCAGTACCGTAAATAGTTCTGAGAGGACTGTTCTGAGCTGTTGCTTCTACGACTGTTCCGTCGGCAAATACAAGCGTAAAGTTTCTTGCTTCCTTGCTGATGCAGTAATTCTTTATTGTAAGGGTATCTTCAAATCCGTCAAAGGTAATAAGAATATCATTCCAGTTGGAACGGTATGCCTTTACACCTTCTGCGATGAAACCGTCTCCGAACATAACAGTGTTAACACCCTCACTGTCCATAATGGAGTCGGCGCCGTATCCCGGCTTGAAGATATATATGTCGTTTCCGCTGCCGCCGTCAATGAAGTCATTGCCTGTTCCTGCGTCAATTATATCGTCTCCGTCTCCGCCGTTAATGTAGTCGTCTCCCGAACCTCCGAAAATCACGTCGTTTCCGCCGCCTGCAAGAAGTTGATCGCTGTCTGAATCTCCGAGTATATACTCGTCCATGCCGGAACCGATTATTCTGTCTCCGCTTTCTCCGCCTGCGATAACCGTTTTATTCTCATTAACGATATAGTCGTAGTTTTCCGAACCCGAAAGGAACTCTTTTTCTTCTGCTGTAATGTTATCCTTAACGGAGATTTCCTCATCTCCTATACGAAGAACATAGTTATCGGGATTTTGCTTAAAGTCTGTGATTATGAGTTTATCGTCGGTATCCCTTATACTGATAACAACATCTTCGCCCACCGAGATGAACCCCATAAAAGTACACCCAAAAAAATTTTACTCCACATTCTGCGGAAGCAGAATGTTTCTTTTTTCTGCAAGCCCCTTTTCAAGGAACTTGTAGAAAATGTGAATCTGTCTGTCCTCGTCCTTGCTTTCGGGACGGTCTCCGATCACGATGTACTCAATAAGCTCCAGACAGGTCTCACGGGTAAGCTCCTGAATATCAGCATACTTCTTGATATTTTCAACGAACTTGTCAATATCTCTTTCAGCCTGTTCAGCGTTTTCACACTTTTCTTTCAGCACAGCGACTTTCTCTCTCAACACTTTCTGTTCATCAAGATACTGATTCAGCATTTTCACGCAGAGTTCTTCGGGAACAGCACCGAGAAGCTTTTCCTCATAGGTCTTGCTAATAAGCGTTTCAAGCTGTGCAAGCCTTTTCTCACCCTCACGAAGCTCTTTAATGTTGTGCTGGCTCTCCGCATCGGCAGTAGCCTGTCTGCGTTTGCGAACAGCTTCACGGAGTGCGCCCTCGTCCTCCACAGCCAACCTTGCTTTTGCACGAATATCATCAACAATTACCTTTGAGATCGCTCTTTCAAGTATGGAGTGAGGAGTGCAGCCGTCCGTTCCGCTTCTTACATAAGTACCACAGCGGTAACTGACAGTCTCATAAGCACCTCGCTTTTTGGTAGTGTGCATAGTTCTGTTCATTTTCATCTTATATCCGCAGTCTGCACAATACATAAAGCCCGATAACGGACGGATCACGCCTTCCTTAGTCATTTTACCGACACTCACCGATGCTTCGACCTCTCTTACCTTATCCCATAGCTCTCTTGAAATGATCGGCTCGTGAGTATTTTCAACGATTACCCACTCTGACCTATCCTTGCGTATCTGCTTGTGATTTTTGTAGGATACCGTTGTCACTCTCTGCTGAGCAAGATTTCCGATATAGATTTCATTATTCAGAATACCTCGCACCATACAATCATTCCAAAGGTGTGATGTCACAAGCGGATTTTCCTTGCCTTTAAGGTGATAGCGATGATCGGAGGGGATCGGAATACCATCTTTGTTTAGCTGTATTGCTATTTGCTTTGGACTTGATCCGCTTGCTCTCTGCTCAAATATACGTTTTACGATAACGGCAGCTTCTTCGTCAATCAGCGGAGTATGCTTCTCATCATCTGCCTTGATATAACCATAAGCTGCTGATGCCGCCATATACTTGCCCTGCCTTGAATTTGCAATTTTGACACTGCGTACCTTCTTGGAAGTATTTGCGGCGTGCCATTCGTTAAACAAATTCATCACGGGCATAAGATCCATCGCAGAGCTGTTTCTGTCAAGCGTATCCACATTATCGCTCAGGGCGATGAAGCGGATATTGAACGAAGGGAAAATGTAATCTATATACTGACCGACCTCAATATAATTTCTGCCGAAGCGTGAGAGGTCTTTACAGAGGATCAAGTTTATCTTTCCCGACTTTGCATCTTCAAGCAGTTGCCTGACACCCGGTCTGTCAAAGCTTGTTCCCGAATAGCCATCGTCCTCACAGATTTCGATCAGATTCCAGCCCTCCTGCCTGCTGACATATTCCGTCAGCATTTTTTTCTGATTTTCAATCGAAAGGGATTCGCCTGCACGTTCGTCCTCCTGAGACAAACGTACATATATCCCGACATTGTAAGTAGTTTGCTTTGCCATAATAACTCCTTTCCAATCAAAGCAAACCATATTCGATGTTACAACTATTATAGCGCAAAAAACCGAATATGGCAAGTCTTTTTTTCAAAACTTTACTTCTTTTCGGTTTCCTGAAACGCTCTTTTGAAAGCAAGGTCATAAAGCACCTTGTCAAGGTCTTTATCACCAACAAAATGGCTGGTTACGGCATAACGCTGACCGTCCACTTCATATACGGCTTTGCTGGTAGGCTTATCTTTATATCGCTCATTCAGTTCAGCCAAAGTATAACCTGTATCCTTTCTTGCCAAGTTTCTCCTTTCCGCCTGCGATTATCTATCTCTACACGCATAGGCTCAATGTTGCAGGGACGTTACGCCTGCACAGGGGCAGCCGTGCGGAACGGCATAGCCGCCCCGTTCACAGCTAACATATTATTCTGTTTTCAGCAATAACACATCTCTCAACTCACGTTGCATTGTGTAAGTATCGCAGCCCCAATTATCTACATATCGCTTGCATACAGCGAGCTGAATATCCATAGGTCTGCTGCGGAGCGTACCTTCTGTCATTCGCAGGAGCTTTGCCACAGTCGGCAGGAAATAAAGGCAATCATCGCCCCTATGTTCCTCGATTTCTTTACGCTGTTCGGCATATTCGTCCGAGGTGAATTTTGCAATAATTTCATCAACGGACTCCTTGTAATCGCTGTCATAGTCAAAGAAGATACCGCTTTTATCAAAGCGACCTTTGAACGGCACTCCGCTTGCGGTGAGGGTAACTGTTATCTGCTGTCCCTTATCCGTAGTCAGGGCAACATACTCTTTACTGTTACACTCATAATCGTCACCGATCTTGTAAATGTAATCACTCATTCAAAGCCCCCTTTTGTCAATTATTGCCCATGCAGCTATGGGGAAAACTGCTGTACTTGACAGCAGTATCGCCCTGCTTGTCTGCATCGTCCTTTTCCGAGAAAGTGTTGTCCGAATCATCATCGGACTGCTCACCCTCACGGAGCTTTTCAAGCTGTTCATGCTCACGCTCGATAGCCGAGAACAGCGCCTTACCACTCAGCTTGTACTTGTCGGCAAGAGCCGTCAGGTAGAGCTTGTCGTACTCCGCAAGCTCCTCTTTGAGCTTTTCGGTCAACTCAGCAATATCAGACTTACGCTTCTCGATCTTCTTTTCGAGCTTCGCCAGCTTTTCAGCGATAGAAGTTGTAGCCATATCATCACCACCATTCTGAAATTTTAGTCGAGCCGATCAATCAGCCCCATGATAATATTATAGCGCACCTACGAGCTTTCTGTCCATTCGCATTGCGCATGAAGTTGAGTGCGCCATAAAAGTTTTCCGTTCGATATTTTGACCGGGGAAAATAAAAAAAGCTGCGGAGCGGTAAACGCTTCACAGCTTGTGGGGAAATATTCAGTTTTATTGGGTGAGATTTTTTCTCCGATAAATCAGAATTTGCGGGGAGTCCCCGCTGACAGGATTCTCCCAATATTAAATTCTGAATATCATTAATCAGGAATCTCTATACTGTAATCTTCTCCGTTATAGTTATCAAGGTACAATCTGATCTCATTCTCCGATATCCACTCTATGTTCCAATATACCGTTTCAGAAAATCCGGAGCCGTCAAATTTAAAAATACATTCATCGTTGTAAAATATATCCGGACGGCTAACATAATCGACTTTAACTGTAACCGTTTTCTCTCCCGACGGTGATTCGCTTTTATATTCTTTCTCGTATTTTACATCGTTACACCCTACAAGAGAAGTCATCATTGCTGCGGTAAAAACTATTATTAAATACTTGGTAAGTTTGTTAGAAAATATCATATAAATCCTTCTTCCTGATCTTATCATATCTATGAAAGAAAACCGATAAATACCGATTTGTGTGAGAAAGTCGTGTGCCTACTCTACTCTTATCATTATATCAGATCGTACCGAAAAAGTCAATCCGGTTTCAACCATATCAATACTCATTGCCGAACGGACAGCATTGCACACACAAACAATTCATTTGCACAATGTACAAGTTATAGTTATTGAAGTTGTGCAAGAGGTAGAATCACTATGAACAAACTGTAAACATTTGCAAAATTCCCCGTCCTTTTTCCAAAATCCTCGGTATATAGATAGAGGGAGTTTGTGCAGACGATCGCCCCAACCTATATGACCGACAATCAGAGCGACAGAGGGAGCAAGTCGCATAGCTCCAAATTCACGCAGGAGCGTGAAAATATGCCGTGAAACGGCAAATAAGAGACAAGGGCGTGAAACGCCCGATCAATGTTCACAAGCACGGTATAAAGTATTACGATTATGGAAAATCGTAAACTTTATACGGCTTGTCAGGGGAAAATCCCCTAAGACCCCTGAGAACGGCGGCAGAGCCGCCGAGAAAGCGAGGACAACCAAATGTCAGTATTCAAAAAATCGGGCGAGGGCTTTCTTGCAAAGCTGTTCAGGCATAAGCAAGTCGAGGAGCTTGCCGAAGAACTTGCCCACACCTATGCGGAAGAAATGCAGGCGGATATGCTGTCCGAAAATTCTGAAAAGGATACCGCTGAGGACACCGCTGCCGAGCCTGTTCCAATGCTTGAAGTTACGGAATCGGGCGAGGTTGATTTCACCGAACCGCCCGAAAGCACCGAGGGTGAATCCCCACCGCAGGACACCGCCGAACCGAGTGAGGTACGCAAGCATATTCTCACGTTCAGAGTAAATGACGAGGAGCTTGAAGCTATCAACAAGCGTTATGCTGAAACGAGCTTCAAGAGCCGTGGAGATTTCTGCCGTTATTCTGCTTTGACCGTGATGAATGTTGAGGAAGATACAGAGGACATTAAGCAGATAGCGAGGTACATATCGTCTATCTCAAATTCGTTCAATCAGGTAGCCCACCGTGTCAACAAAGGCGGCAAACTTTATGATGAAGATATTGCCGATATGAAAGAGAGGTTAGAAGAAGTTTGGCAGTTACTCGTATCCATACGATCCACACGGGAACGTACAACGCAATTGCTTATATCTGCAACCCAGACAAAACCGCAGACCGCAAATATGTTGTTAGCAACTTGTGCGTATCTGCTCCATCTGGAGCATCAGAACAATTCAAAAATATCCGAGAGTGTGTCGGCACAGGACGCTGCCGAAATGAAGCCCAGCACATAATACAATCATTCGCCCCCGGTGAGGTAACTCCCGAACGAGCTTTGCTTATCGGGCAGGAGCTTTGCAAGGCTCTTTTCAATGACGAGTATCAGTATGTGCTTGCCGTTCATGTAGACTACGATCACATACATAATCACATCGTTCTGAACAACGTAAATTTCTACACAGGCAGAACATTTGAAACCGAGCATAATCAGGGAAAAATACCCGACCGAGCGTGGAGCAAGCTCCGCACCGTATCGGACGAGCTTTGCAGAAAGCACGGTCTTTCCATAGTCGAAAATCCCGAAATGTCAAAGGGTAAGAGCCACTATGAATGGGAGCTTGACAAGCAGAATCTGTCATGGAAAGCACGGCTAAAAGCGGCTATCGACGAGGTTATCAAGGTCAGCGAGAATTTTGAGGACTTTCTTCAAAAATGTACCGATTTCGGGATATTGGTTGACTACAATCCCGACCATAAGATCGACCTGAAATTTATGCTTGCGGAGCAAAAGGAACGCAATCCGAGGGCAAAATTTACAAGGGCGAAAACTCTGGGCTACTTCTACGAGAGCAAGCAGATCGCAAGGCGTATCGAGAGCTACAAATACCAAATGTCACACTCCCCGAAAGCAAGGATTATCCGCACAACGGCAGAGAAATTTCAGCAGTCGCAGGGCTTGACGAATTGGGCAGACCGTGAAAATATGAAAGCGGCAAGCAAGGCACTGAATGAAATGACCGCAGATAATTCCTCCCTTGAAGAGCTTGAAAGTGCAGCTCATCAGGCATTTTCTCAAAGAGTGGTAGCTTCAAACGCAATGTCGGAGATCAAAAAGCGTTGGGATAAAATTCAGGAAATGCTGCCGACCGTTGAGGAATTTTACAAATACAGAACTTTTCATATGGAATACAAGTCGCTCACAGGGGAAGAAAAGAAAAAGTATGCCAAGCAATGCTACTACGAATTGTCAGAATACGACAGACTGTTGCCACAGGTATTGGAGCTTTTTCCCGACAAGAAAATACCGACCGTTGAGCTGTTGAAGAAACAACAGACCAAGCTTCAAAAGCAATATGCCGAGAAGTCAGCCGAATACAATGCCTTCAAGAAAGAATCGGACAGGCTCGCCCAGCAGATACAGAAAAAGCGGCAGAGCCAGAATACCCTTGACCGCTACATTCAGAATGAACGGGCTGCCAAGAGAAAGAAAAATCAGCTTGAATAAAGAAAGGAGCTTTTTATGAGCAAAATCGGATATATCCGTGTTTCAACGGAACGTCAGGAAACCGCAAGACAACAGGAGATTATGTGCGACTATCAGGTTGACCGCATTTTCTCCGAGAAGCTGTCAGGAGCGACCACAGACCGCCCTCAGCTCAAGGCTATGCTTGACTATGTTCGTGAGGACGATACGCTCTATGTGGAGAGCATCAGCCGTTTAGGACGGTCAACAAAGGACTTGCTGAACATCATCGACACGCTCACCGACAAGGGTGTTACCCTCATCAGCCACAAGGAGAGCATCGACACCAACACGCCTACAGGCAAATTTATGTTGACCGTGTTTGCTGCCCTCTCTCAGCTTGAAAGAGAGCAGCTCAAACAGCGGCAGCGTGAGGGTATCGAGATAGCCAAAGCACAGGGCAAGTACACAGGCAGAAAGCCTATCCCGATTGATTGGGAGAGGTTCGGTAAGCTCTATGGGGAATGGAAAGCCAAGCAGATTACAGGCAGGGACTTTATGCGGAGAATGGAGCTATCGGCAAATACATTCTATCGCCGTGTGCGTGAATATGAAGCACTTAACGGTATCACTGAGCCGACCTCTGCATAACACCCTCAGACGAACGGAAATGCCCCTCACAGCCGTCCAAGCCCTTCGGACGGAAAACTAACCGATGAAAAAAGCACTCCCTTAGAAAAGCTCTAAGAGAGTGCTATGCGGTTAGTGTGCGCCATTGGGGTATGTGCCTATTGCTGTACATTACGAGAAAATTAGCATCACAACGATCAGCGTAAACATACAATTCAAATAACTGTTAGTTTGAAATGACAATAATACGATTAATTATGCTTGTTGATAGAAATTATATGGTGCATTTTTACATATGCAAGATAAGATTTCCCTTCTCTTACTTGAGTATAGATATCATATGAGCATCCTAAAGTGTGAATTTTCTTCGATGTATCATACTTGCAATCTATCGTATAATTACTACAGCTAATAGTCTTGGAGCGAGTCTGATTAAGTCCATTGTAAGATGTTTCCCTTTTCTTTACGATAAATATTTTTCTTTTGCGTTTTCTGGAAAATGCAACATAAAAAGTGTATGCCAACAGCAATGTTAAAAAGGCAATAAAAATAACAGTCTGTATAGTTTGAGATATATCATCCATAGTACACCCCAATTTTAAGCAGCTAAAAATTTATTAAATAATTCTTGATATTTAGAACTTGCCTCCGTACTTTCATTACTTAGACCGACTTGAATTAATGGCTTGAATACAACATTAAGATATTCTCGTTTACCAATTACAATACGATCATTAGGATACAAAATCAATTTCTCCATTAATTTCCCTTCACTATTAACCCATAAATATGACGAGTAATAGCTCTGATGACGAGAATCAACAGTTATTTCATAATCGTATGTATCCCAGATACTTGTTTTATTTCCGGTTAATTCCTCATATTGTTTACTTGCACTATTCGATATCATAGCCTGAGCAAATACTGAGCCACCATTACACAAATAACCGCTGATAGGCATATCAGTTGCATATGTTTGATACAAGTTATATATTGAACTTGACCCTGCTGCTATCGTTACTCTACGCATATTTCCACTTTTTTGGAAGCAGAATCGTACTCTGAAGGATTCCCCTATATTAGCGCTATTGCACAATAAGCCTGCAAACAAACCTGCAATGCCAGTCTGAGCAGTATATTTTGAAGGATATATAATCGGAATATCCAGTCTATTTCCTCCTGGGTAAATGGGTTCATTTCTTGTGTCTTCAAGTTCAACACCAGCAAAAAATTGAATGAGTGTCCAATCAAAATCTGAATATTCTTTTACGTCAACTTCTTCCCATACTGCATTCCAATATGTTCCAAGGTGATCGGGAACATTAATACAATAATAATACCCATCATATTCAACAATTCCATAATCCGAAATCTGCCCTTCGTTTTTATTCGGATCAGAATTCAAAATAAAATATATAGCTCTTGTTCCGTACAGTATGTCACTTGGTATACCAGAACCTGATAAGAATTGGTATTCTGGGACAATTTCAACACCATCAGCTAAATTGTCTTTATCAGAATCTTTTTCTAATGGATTTGTGTAGATAACTGTACCATTTTCGAGACGCATTCCAGCAATTTCAAAAATATCTGCTAATCCATCCTCATCATTATCTGTCATATCAAATTTTTTCATAATTCCTAATTTTGAATACAACTCGATTAATTCATTAGAGGAAATAGCTTTATAAAAGTTATCATCACTTGTAGCAATACGTTTTAAAAGATAGTCATTTGATGATTCACCATATCCTATAGTTATAACATTCACGTTTGATTCTTTAATATAATCAAGAGTATTCTGATCAATTGATGAACCACCATCTGACATAAAAATAATATTTTTGGCATTTTCGTTGTTTAGCTTATTGAGCATATCAACGCCCATATTCAATGAACTTATAAAATTGTTTCCGCCTGTTGAATATATTTTACTGATTGCTTCATTGAGCACTTCTTTTTCATCAGCCTTTACAAAGTCACATAACAACTTGGCTTGACTATCTTCTGCTATGATTGCTATATAATCATTTGAACCAGAAACATTCACAAATCCTTTTGCGGCTTCAATTCGACCACAAGTTCCGTTAATCATAGGATCATTATTTCGCATACTTCCTGAACAATCGATTATCAATACAGTATTGTTACCTGATGTCTCATTATCAGATTCATACAAATCCTCAGCCCAAGCTGCATACCATAGTTCCTTATCAACAATCATATATTTACTAAAATGATTGACAGTTGTTGTTAGAGAGTAGTTTTCATTGTCATAGCTTGTTGGCAACTCTCTATAGATGTGGTTTTCTTCATCATGCCACAAAAATATAAGGCTTTCAAATTTAGTATCTCCTAATTTAGATATATCAACATTAAATGTTATAGTCGCATTATCAAAATCTGATGAACAATTAAAATCAAATGGTTCTCCTATTAGTCCAACAACATTTGTCGACATTAAATCAATATTCATTACACTTTCAATATCAAGATTTCTTTGTATATTTCCTGTAGCAGACATTTCGACATCAATCTTTTTAACAGCACAATCCTCGTTAGTCACAACATATGAATACTTCTGCGCTCTTTTTTCATTACCATCAAGAATCCCATTTCCATCAGTATCAGGAATAAGTGGATTAGTATCAAATAATAAAATCTCATCGTCATCAGTTAATCCATCTGAATCAGTGTCAGTAACAAGCGGATTTGTATAATACAAATTAACTTCGTCACCATCCATTAAACTGTCTCCATCAGTATCAGGATATAATGGGTGTGTGCCTATAGATAGTTCTTCGAAATTAATTAAGCCATCATCATCCAAATCCTCGTCACCATCAGATACTCCGTTTTCGTCTGAATCTGCCATAGTCGGATCAGTTTTTGTAAAAAACACCTCATAAAAATCATCGAGCATATCACCGTCTGTATCTACAAGAGTATAATCCGTTCCGAGATACTGCTCTACGCAATCAGGAAGAGAATCACCGTCCGTATCTTTCAGTTTTTCCCAGTTATTGAAATCCTCAAAGAAATCAGGGAAATCATTCTCATTCTCATCCTTCATATACTGCCATTCATCGTATGGAATATCCAAAGGTTCAGATGTAGTTCCCACAAATGAACTTGCATTACTGTTGTTGTTCGCATTGACACTGGGGCAAGTCAAAACGATACTATCAGCAATAATAACAACATTGTTAAGGTTAAGGTTCTGGGCTGTGATATTTACATTGCCGAACGGGGCGTAGACAAGTCCATTGAGGTTTACGTTCTGACTGTCAATAATAATGTCACCGTACTTTGAGAAGATAACGGAATCATTGGTATTCTTAACTTCTCCATTGAGATTGACATCTTCAAGAGCTTTAAGAGCTGTGTTAATGTTAATGTTGCCTGTAAGAGTAGCTTTGCCCTGTACCTCAGTCGGCACATTTATGTTGATGTTCATTTCATCAAGAGTATAGTCCTCATCGTGTTCATCAACATTTGAAGCAGAAAAATATTGATTGTCAATCTTATTAAAGATGTAAATCATTGATTCTTCGGCATTTTCGGTTCTTGAACCGTTGATGTTTACATTACCGCTTGAAACGATAGTACCATTAGTAGCCACATTACCGTTTACACAGAAATTATCCGCATTTACAATAATTGCTCCTTCGTCACTCGAAGCAGCAAACATCGTATAAGGATATGGTTCATTACTATCTTCGGCAGTTGCCGAGGTGAATGGAATCGCGCTGATAGTGATAACAGCACTCAGTACACCAGAAAGCAATCGCTTAAATTTAGTGATCTGTTTCATGTTTTCCTCCTTTTACAGAATCCCGAGCGTGTGCAGTTACCCATACACACACTCGGAAAACTGATTTGTCTTAATTTTCGCCTACGAACTTTCGGAGTTCTTCCGGCTCAACAGGCTGTGCAAACCAATGATAGCAGCAGCTTGCCACAGAAGAAGTAGCTACGACCAGAGCCATAGCAGCGAGAACAGACGATGTCTTTCTCGCAATCTTCATCAAATTTTTCATTCCAATTCCCTCCTTTCAAACAGCTCATGTAAATCAGGCTCTTTGGGCTGATAAAATGTGATACCGCAAACACTGCCATTTGAGATATACAGTACAGCCTTAACAAGAGCAAGAAGTACAATTGCCAGAATACTTTTTTTGTCTTTATCGTCTTTAACTGTTATCACCCCGATTCAAGAAACGACCGAGCAGAGCCGCTATTGCCGACAGCAGTATTCCACTTGATACATAAAGACTTAATTCATTAATGCGGAATACTATAAGGATAACAGCAATTGCGGATAGAAATACAGCGAAAATACGACTTCTTCGTCTCAGCTTCACTCCTTTTTCCTCAGACATCGGTTTATTCGGATGTGGAACTGGAGCGATACAGAAAATGATAGGTAAGGCTAAAGCTAAAAATCCTACGCTTAAAAGCCAGATAAGCTTTCCTGATACATTGCAGATACCATACGAGAAAATCAGCATTACAACGATCAGTGTAAACATACAGCTCAAATGGCTGTTGGCATGATACCCACCGACAAGCTTCCTTAATCCCATAAAAACGGCTACAAAAACAATAACCGAAGGCAGTGTATGGGAAATAAGAGCAATCAACAGCACGATAAGGGTATTCAGCATATCGGATAAAAGCAGTTCCATACCATAGGCATATATCACTTCTTTGGACTCCTCAGTTATGTTTTGAACCACAAAAAAGTGTGCTATGCTTTTTGCAAGTTTTGAAATCATCTCTGATCACTTCCTGCAAAAATCATAGCACACGCAGGTAAATTTTCCAAGTAGGTTTACTCAAAAAGTGCTGTAAGTGTCCCCAACTGTCGGTTTTATGTCCCCAAATGCATTTTTGTTAGACTGGCAAACAATTCTGAACCATAATATTGAGCTTAAAAATTCCGTCCGCATAATCAAATTTTACAAGACCGTCCAAACGCTCAACCGATGATTTTATGCTGCTGATACCGATACCGTGAAGTCCCTTTTCTTTTTTCGTAGATGATAATGCTGTTGTATCTACTTCATCAGATGTATTGGATATAACAATCATAAGCTTTTCACGATCTTCGCTGATACTGAAGCAGATATGCTTATTCTGTACATCTACCCTTTGGCAGCCTTCAATCGCATTATCCAGTCCATTCCCTATAATACGACATAGTTCCAATTCATCAGCTTTGATACTTGTTATAATGTTGACCTTACAGATAAACTCAATTCCATATGTCTGAGCAAGTGAGCCTTTTATGTTTACAATAGAATCAATGACATTATTTCCCGTATAACAAATACGATTAGCAGTCCGCACATATGAATTCAGTTTATCAAGATACTGCATAGCAGCAGCATTGTCTCCCGATTTCATTAAGCCATTCAAAACAGAAAACTGATTTTCAATATCATGCTTAAGTTCTTTTACTTGTTTATGGGATAATGCAAGGAGCTTATAATTCTCCTGTTCCTGCTGTTTCAAAGTTTCAAGATATTTTAGTTTTATCTTATCTTCATAGCTTTCAAAAAAGTTGAACATTGAAATATTAATAAAGATAATACCAATTAGGGAAATACTTAAAGAAATATAGTTGAGAGAATCTTTTACAGTAAAGCTGTCAAGCATCGTCTGCAAAAGAAAAATACTTATAATCGGAATTGTAATTATTAAAATCCAATACTTAATAGGCAAATCACGGATTCGTTTGTTAATGATACGGTGCATCATTCCTATAAGCCAAAGGTAGATAAGATCAGTTCCTATCATTCCGAGATAACGTCCTAAACCTGATTGTAAGAAATCTTCGGGAGTTCCCATATTGGCAATACACAGTATTCCTATAACAATCGGTTCTGATACAGATATTATCAGCAGATATATTGCGATCCAAAATATTCTATGCTTAATGGTATCATCAAAGCATAAGAACGATATTAGTGAAATCAAAACTGTAGTTAATACAAGATTAAGGAAGATATTATCACTTAATAGAACGACCGCAGAAAGAAAAGCTGTAGCTATAAGGTACGAAAAAACCAAGGGTAGTTTATCAATTTTTCTTTTGCTAAGTAATGAAAGATAAAGAAATATCAAAAGTATTTCTACTGCTACATTGGCTATTTCAATAATGTTTTGAAGAAGTACAGGCAAGACAATCATCTCCTTGTGGCAAAATCAAGATAGCGTGATACCACATCATCTTTATAAGTTCTTCCAATGGGGATTTTTCTTCCGTTTGACATAATAATATCATTTTTACTGATATTCTGGATATGTTCAAGGCTGATAAGCAGTCCCTTATTTACGATTATAAAGTTGTATTTCAGCAGTTCACTGCAAACCTCTGTAAAATCGCCACCGTACTCCAATTCGCCTGTAGAAGTAAATATGACCACCTTTCTCTTGTGTCCCTCAAAATACAATATATCAATCAGTCTGAATTTGAAAGACAAGTTCCTGTTGCTGAATTTGTAGGTTCTGAATCGCTGCTCACATTCATCAAAAATAGAAGATAGTTGTTGCGTGTATAAATAATCGGGTTGATTTTTCAAAATGTATCGAAAAGCATTGACCTCATACCCCTGTACTGCAAACTCAGCATAATTCGTCAGAAAAGAAATAATTACTGATTTATCTGTTTGTCTGATTTTTTCGGCTGTCTGTAAACCGTTCAGCTCAGGCATTTCCACATCGAGGATAATGACCTCATACATACCCTTAATAAAAGAGCTTAACAGTTCTTTACCGCTTGAAAATTCGTGAATCTGGCAGTCTGGAATTTTAAGGTCAGCAATTTTTCTGTGCAGTTGTCTTAAGAATACCTGTTCATCATCACAAATAGCGATATTCATTACACTCACCTCACGACTGGTAGCTTTATGTATCAGTTACTATTATATCACATCGAAGAGATTATTTCAAGAGTAAAAATTGGCTATGTCCCCATTTATATAGTTGCGGAGACATAGCCTAATAATGTTTTACTATTCCTTCATCGAATATGGTTTATTGCCTGATTTAGCAGTGGGTGTACTTATAAGTGTTTTACGGAATCGATACGAAGGTCTGCAAGAGAAACTTCGTTCGTGAGCTTGATAACAGAAGTACCCTCGGTATCGTTTATTACATCTGTACCGCAATTTTTGTCGAAAATATATGTATCGTCTCCGAAACCTCCATAGAGTAAGTCGTTTCCCTCGCCCCCGTCAATAATATCGTTTCCTGCACCGCCGTAAACAAAGTCGTTTCCGTTTCCTGCATAAATGGTATCGCTGCCCTCGTTACCATAGATAATGTCGTCACCCTTGCTGCCGTAAACGGTATCGTCACCGCCGAAAGCGTGCATAACCGAATCATCTACAACTGCCTTGAGGACATCGTCGCCGTTACCGCCGTAGATATGTCTGAACGGACTGCCCTTATCGGTAACGTGCATTTTAACTCCGTTAAATTCAAGATCGTAATTACGGTATTCCTCACCTTTGCGGAAATCCTTGATAACAAGAGTATCGTTTGTACCCTTTATTGTTATAGCTGCATCGTATTCATCTGTGCCGTTTACAAGAATATCGCTTGGTTTAAGTCCCTTGAATCTGAGAGTATTCAATCCTTCGGAGTCGATTATTGTATCGTTTCCATAGCCCTTTGCGAAAATGTATGTATCGTCACCAGAGCCGCCTTTCAGTGTGTCATTACCTGTTCCGCCGTCGAGAGTGTCGCTGCCTTCGCCGCCAATAAGTATGTCGCTGCCTGAATCTCCGTACAAGATATCGTTGCCTGCTCCACCACTAATAGCGTCGTTTCCGTTGCCGCCACGGAGATTATCGTTACCGTTCTCACCGAAAATGAAATCAATTTTGCTTGTACCGCTATACGAATCATTAGCTTCTGTGCCAAGATATGTGTTACCTGATATTGTTGATTCAACAATATCCGCATAATTCTCTGAATAGTGATTACTGTAATCAGTAAAGCATGATGTTCCGTTGATCTTATCGTACGACTTGAGATAAACGCCAAGGTCATATACTAAGTAATCAATATTTTCTCCCTCAGCAGCTTTTTCATCAAATATATAATTTAAGAACTCTAAGTTTAGATTCTTGTTGCCATTCTCGTCCTCGTATTCGTAAACTGCATTCAGATAGCCGCCAAGACCACAGTACATATTAAGAATATTGTAATACTGATTTTCTATGTTTGTATATATATCCTTTAATATTGAAGCTGCATTAGAGTTCGGATTTGAACCTCCTACACCCTCAAAATCACGTCCCATGAACTGCTCGATCACGTGCAGATCTCTTGCGTCGATATTGCCGCCTCGGCTGTTGATTGAAATACTTTCGGAATCTGTTAATTTATAAAGAATCTTTTTCAGGCAGTAGCGTTTCATAGTTATATCCGTAGATTCGCTGAATCGATAGCAAAGTTCAAGTAATTCTCCGCTTTCATCATCATTGATAGCCTGAATTATATTTGGGACATTACCCGCTGTAACCACGCCGTCCTGAGTTGTATCAGATGAATTTACAGGGAACCAGAACTCGCTGATATCCACCATCGATACAGTTCCGTTTTTGTTAATTGTAACGCTTGCTGATTCTGCAATGCGCGTACCTGTTTCTTCATCTACAAAGCTGACTTCCGAATGTTCAAGGCTAATAGAAACAATGCCTGTTTCATTTAAAGTTTTAAGTTCATTTGATTCGGATTTTCCGTTATGGTTAGCGTCTATCCACACTCTTAGATCAGCAAAAGCAATGTCATTATTATCAATTATTCCATCGCTGTTATCATCAAGTTCTGCAAGTGCTTCAAAGCCAGATTCGGATTTTGAACCGTCTTTAAGAATTACCTGATCTCCGAAAAGCTCTCCGCCGTTATCAATATTTCCGTTTCCGTTTCTGTCTAACGCTAAAAACCCGTCCTCTGTACCTATCCATGCTGTTTTCTCTGCAAATCCGTTATTGTCAAGGTCAAAATTTACACCGTGTTCAAGTGAACGCAGTTCTATGCCTGATTCGCCTAAGTCTATTATGAGAGGATCACGGGGTGGCTGGGCTTTGCCTGCTCTGTCATAATTACCGGATTCCTCTTGAATTTCTTTCATTAATTCATCTATTTTTTTTGCGTCATTTGCAAGCAATGCTTGTCTTAATTCTTCTGCAAATTCTTCTCCCATAAAAACTTCCACAGCTAAAAGAAAATCATCAACAGCTTTATTTACTTCTTCTGGGTTTTCAACACTTTCAGCACTTGCTACAATTGGATTTAGTGTAATCATAAGTGTTGTACATGCCGCAGAAATTGATTTTGAAACACTATCAAGCTTGCCGGATGTTGCCAATTTAATTATACCAGCAGCTGCACATAATCCACCTAAAGCTGGTATACTATACTTTAGTACCGTTGCTGTATCTATACTTGTACTGCTGCTTTTCTCTTGTTCCCATAATTCTAATTCACGCTGTAAGATTTCTTGATTTGCGCTTTCATTTGCATAAGAATAACTTGGTGAATAGTTTGGTGAATAACTTGGTGCAAAGTCCGGCGCAAAACTTGGCGCAAAGTCCGGTGCAAAACTTGGTACAAAACTTGGCGATGGAGCGAGACCAGAACCATTACCAAGATTTTGATTAATTTGATACCAATAACTTAAAAATGTCGATCCAAATAACCACCAAAATGGTGACAGATCGGGAACATCAGACAGATTGTCAAGTTTATAATCTGGAATTCGTATAAACCAGTAAAGTATTAATCCACTTGGAAGATATGCAATTAAAATCACATACTTATGAGATGTGTCATAAATACCATCAAAACTAATATCAAGACCCTCAAGTTGACTTATATCAATATTACCAAGTTTCCAACTAAATTTTTTATAAATATCCGCTAAGCTAAGATCACCCTTAATATATGAAATATTTTCATCACTATAAGGTGTATTACCATATCTGTGTTCGGTTATCCCATCTTCCAGTAAAGTATTATTTACATACCTGTCGAGTTGAGTTAGACCTTCAATCATTTTGGAAGGTTCCAAATAAGAGCCTGGTTTCACTTCCCAAAAATAAGCAATATCGTTTTCAACATCCTCAAAATATAAATCAGCTCTTCCAGTTCCTGTTTTGTTTCCAACTGGAGCTTGTCCAGATTTAAAGGTAACTGTATGTTCATCTGTAATATTATCTTTTTTATATTTATCAATAATATGATCTTGAACATCATGATGGAACTGACCATAAGGAGGCACTATACCATCTCTTTTAGCCCTATTCCAATCTCCAGTTATTGATGTTAGTAATACTGCATCCTCTTTCGATTCTTCTTCAGTTCTATTGTCTTCTGATATACTTTCTTCTGCTGAAACAATCAAAGAAGGAAAATTTGATGTTGTTACCACTGATAGTAATAGTGATACTACCAACATAAATGAAATTAATTTTAAAAATTTTTGATGCATAATAACCAGCCTTTCATTTTATATTTCTAACCCAAACGATTTAAGAGTTCGAATATTGTCTGTTCTGCGCTT
>OHFM01000200.1_pt1 | contig 31623 bp, 21 predicted proteins | sample 1567511 | NCBI WGS metagenome assembly OHFM01 (sample SAMEA3879571, study PRJEB24766) | human gut metagenome | biome: human-associated habitat; feature: feces | place: USA | collected 1985/1987
GGGTGAAGTCGGCGATGATAAGAACCCTAACGGCTGGATGGTCGGCTACTCAAAAGATGAGGACTGCCCTCTCGCCTTTGCCTGTGTTGTACAGGATTCGGGTTTCGGTTTCCAATATGCCGGTCCCGTGGTTGAGGCCGCAATGATTCAGGCTGCAAAAAGCCTTGGAGCGTCTGCGGTGCAGTAAATTAAAATTATATTATTGAAAATACAGTTTGACCGATTTTTTCGGTACATTGAAAGGAAGAACCCTGATGAATTTTTTAAAGGCTATGTTCGGCAACTACAGCAAGCGTGAAGTTAAGCGTGTGCAACCAATCTGTGACAAGGTGCTTGCACTCGAAGATAAATATGCGGCTATGAGCGAAAGTGAACTCAAGAACCAGACAACAATTCTTAAAGAAAGACTTGCCAACGGCGAAACAACAGACGATATTCTCCCCGAAGCATTTGCAACCTGTCGTGAGGCAGGCTGGAGAGTACTTGGCATGAAGCACTTCCCCGTTCAGATTATCGGCGGTATCGTTCTTCACCAGGGCAGAATCGCCGAGATGAAAACCGGTGAAGGTAAAACCTTGGTTGCTACCCTCCCTGCATACCTCAACGCTCTTACAGGCGAAGGTGTTCACATTGTAACAGTCAACGATTACCTTGCCCGCCGTGACTCAGAGTGGATGGGCAAGCTTTACAGATACCTCGGTCTTTCGGTTGGTCTTATCTGCCACGATCTCGATAACGAGGGCAGAAAAAAGGCTTATGCCGCAGACATTACATACGGAACAAACAACGAACTCGGTTTTGACTACCTCCGTGACAACATGGTAGTTTACAAGGAAAACAAGGTTCAGCGCCCGCACGCATTTGCAATTGTCGATGAGGTTGACTCAATCCTCATTGATGAGGCGAGAACTCCTCTTATTATTTCGGGTAAGGGCGACAAGTCAACAGACCTTTACGCAAAGGCTGACGCTTTTGCAAAAACTCTTAAAGTTCAGCGTTTTGCAGAACTTGATGCAAAAGAGGATATGGAGGAATATTACAAGGAAAACGACATTGATTATGTTGTTGATGAAAAGCAGAAAACAGCAACCCTCACACAGAGCGGTGTTAAGAAAGCCGAAGAATTTTTCGGTATTGAAAACCTTACCGATCCCGATAACCTTACAATTCAGCACCATGTAAATCAGGCTATCAAGGCCAACGGCGTTATGAAGCTTGATGTTGACTATGTTGTTAAGGACGGCGAAGTTATCATCGTTGACGAATTTACAGGTCGTCTTATGTACGGCCGTCGTTTTAACGAAGGTCTTCACCAGGCTATTGAGGCTAAAGAGGGCGTAAAGGTTCAGAGCGAAAGCAAGACTCTTGCTACAATCACATTCCAGAACTACTTCCGTCTTTACAAAAAGCTTTCGGGTATGACAGGTACTGCTCAGACAGAGTCGGAAGAATTCCAGGAAATCTACAAGCTTGATGTTGTTGAAATTCCTACAAACAAGCCTGTTTTAAGAAAAGACCTCCCCGATTCGGTTTATAAGACAGAAAACGGCAAGTTCCACGCTGTTATTGACGCAATTGTTGAGGCTCACGAAAAGGGACAGCCTGTCCTTGTCGGTACAATTTCAATTGAGAAGTCGGAGCTTCTGTCAAAAATGCTCAAAAAGAGAGGCATTAAGCACAATGTCCTCAATGCAAAACAGCATGAAAAAGAGGCTGAAATTGTTGCTCAGGCAGGTAAACTCGGTGCGGTAACAATCGCAACCAACATGGCAGGTCGTGGTACCGATATCATCCTCGGCGGTAACGCAGAGTATATGGCAAAAGCCGCAATGCGTAAGCAGGGCTTTACAGAGGAGCTTATTGAAGAAGCTACAGGTTATGCGGAAACCGATGATGAAGAAATCATCAATGCAAGAAATACATTCAGAGAACTGAATGACAAGTATAAGGAAGAAATTAAGGGCGAGGCTGAAAAGGTAAGAGAGGCCGGAGGTCTTTACATTATGGGTACGGAAAGACACGAGTCACGCCGTATTGATAACCAGCTCCGTGGCCGTGCAGGCCGTCAGGGCGATCCGGGTGTCAGCCGTTTCTTCCTCTCAACCGAGGATGACCTTATGCGTCTGTTCGGCGGTGACAGAATGAAAATGATGATGGAGCGTATGAATGTTGCCGAAGATATGCCTATTGAGAATAAAATGCTCACAAGTATTATCGAGGGCTCACAGGAAAAGGTTGAGCTTCGTAACTTCGGCATTCGTAAGGATGTTCTCCAGTACGACGATGTTATGAACAAACAGCGTGAAATCATCTACGGTCAGCGTGATCAGGTTCTTAACGGTGAGGATCTCCACGAAACAATCCTCAAAATGGTTGAGGATACAATCGCAACTTCAATCAAGCAGTATCTCCCCGAAGGTCCTGCAGAGCATTGGAACTTCCAGAGTCTTAAGGATTACTATGCAGGTTGGCTTATCAGAGATGATTCTAAGTACGATTTCAGTCTTGAAGATCTTGAAAATATGGAACCCGAAGAGATTCAGAAGATGCTCGTCGATGATGCTCTTGAAATCTATAAGGAAAATGAAGAACTTCTTCCCGAGGAAACAATCCGTGAGATGGAGCGTGTTTACCTCCTCAAGAATGTTGATACACATTGGATGGATCACATTGACAATATGGATCAGCTCAAGAGCGGTATCAGACTTCGTTCATACGGTCAGCACGATCCTGTTGTTGAGTACAGAGTTGAAGGCTTCGATATGTTTGATGAGATGATTGAAAGCATTCGTGAAGATACTGTCAAGATGATGCTCATTATGCCAAAGCGTGTTTATGAGATTCAGAAAAGACAGGATGCAATTGCAGCGGCGAAGAGAGCAGCTCAGAGGGCTGCCGCAGCGGCACAGTCTGCATCCGATGATGAAGAAGCTGTTGAACAGTCGGACGCCGTAAAGCAAGCGCTTCACCGTGAGCAGGTTGCTCAGCCTACAGAAACTTCTGCAGACGGTACGGATTCTGTCAACAAGACTATCCGTAAGGGCAAGAAAATCGGCAGAAACGATCCCTGTCCGTGCGGCAGCGGTAAAAAGTACAAGAAGTGCTGCGGCAGAGATCTTTAATATGTTTGCATAAAGCGGTTTGTATAATTGCGATTTAAGTGAATTACATTTTGAAGGGCAGAGAGCAATACTCTGCCCTTTATTTGTGCCGAATTTTCAAGGTATTCGGTGATTAATTTGATGAGATATAGATATTAATTATAAAAATATATCTGAAAATTTCTGCAAAATGTTGGTTTTGTGGCATTTTATATTAAAAAATAACAATCGCAAAATAATACATATTTCTGCACGCACAGCTTGGCGTAAACTTGCATAAAATTTTTTGATATTTTTGAAAAAAGAATTAAAGACCAACAAATTTAGTGCCGAAATTGACTTTTTAACTGCCTGTTAAGGCTGTGCAATGGGTATAATTTATCTTAAACGCAAAAAATGGTGATAAATAAGTTAAAAAATCACATTATGGTCAAAAATATTAAATCGTATTTGCGGATATGCAAAACAACCAAAAACATTACCCGAAGTTTGGTTATATTGCCTCTACAAAAGCGCAATAAAATATTATATAATTGTATGCAAATCAAAAAGAAGAACAAATTCAAAAATTTGCGTTTCATAATTAGTTGGCAGATATGTTGGGCTGTCCTATGCAGCCCTGTTTAATTGTACTTTGACTGCCAAAACAAAGTAATCGGCAATGAAGGAGAAGAAAAAATTATGAAATTAGGTAAAAAGCTTTGCAGAACCGTAAAGAAAAGCTTTTCCCTTGTGCTTGCACTTACCATCATGCTTTCGGTATGTGCCGTGTCGGGTATGTCGCTTAATGTATTTGCGGCAACATCTTCGGGACAGAAGATTTATATTAACCTGACCAAGAATAAGGAATGGAAAGATTTTTCTTCTGTTACATATCGTTTTGCTAAGGATGACGGCACGGTTCTCAGTATGGGTACTGTAAGCAAAAATTCTTCGGGAGTTTTTGAAACCACTGCACCATCCGGTGCAACAAGAATTGAGCTTTCTTCCGGGGCTAAATTTACTCTTCCCGAAAAGACTGTTGCAAGCGATTCCCGTCGTATCTATCTTCATAACAGTAACACCTATAACGAAGCTTATGCATATTCTTGGGTAACCGATACTGACTGCAACGAAAAGTGGCCCGGTGTTGCAATGAACAAGCTCACATCTTCGGACAGCGATTACTACTATGTGGATGTTAAGTCATCCTATAAATATGTAATCTTCAACAGCAATGGAGAAAAACAAACAAGCGACCTCAGCATTAACGATTCATACAGTACCGATAATGCTCTTTATGACGCCTCAAAAAGTCAGTGGACTAATCCGTTCATCAAGACTCTCGACCTTTCGGGTGTTTCGGGCGACACAGAATTTTATCTTACAACTGACGGCTCGTTCAAAGAAAGTAAATACCTTTCTGTTGAAGCTCCCGACAAACAGTCAAAGGCAACATATAAAAAAGTTTATGTTTCAAACGATGACTGGAAGTCGCTTACAAAGGTTTATGCAACTTTTGACTACAACGATGCCTATGAAGGAACAGTTGAGCTTACAAAAGACACCAAAGACACCAAGGTAAGCGGTTCTGTGGTGTTCAAAGGTGAAATTCCGGCGGGTGCGCTTTTAAGATTCCATCCGAACGAACATAACCTCAACGGTGCATCTTCTGCAACATCATATCCGACAGATTCGGGATATGATGGTTCGGGCTACAACGATAACACGGCTACATATGTTAAGACAGCCAGAGGCGAAGGCTGGACAAAATTCTCGGAAATAGACAATGTAAACTATGGTGCTGTCGTTGAAAATTCATTCAAAGATAATCCTAACATCGTAGGCGTTGACGCAACATACTTTGACTACTGGTCGGATATGGAGCAGGCGAACGGGTATCTTCAGTGTCAGGGTAACGACAATACGTATGACTATTGGTATCAGTTTGATAACTTCAACAACTACATAAGCAAGATTGCTTTACCACATAAATCGGACTGGAAGTATCCTCTCTACTTCGGTAATATGTATAAGGGTGAAGCCCACTACAATACATTTAAGACTCACGCAAAAGGACTTACAAACATCAACAATTATGATGATAACTATTACTATGCAGTAAACAACTCCAACGGTATGAAATGGGGTGGCGGTAATTATAACCAGTCCTTACAGGGTCTTATGTACAACAGGCTTGACAGCAAGGGCAATCTTCAGGTTATAAATGGTGTTAAAGCCCCGTACTTTGATGCTGAGGCACTTTCAACCGCTACATATAATGGTGCAAGAGTTGCCAATGTTTATAAGTCATCTTTCCCGTTCCGTACAACTACTGACAGTGCAGGCGTTACTACTTATGAATTTACTTCAAAGAGTGCAGCCGATAACATCTACTTCACATGGAACGGCCTCACACCTACAAAAATTAACTACGGTGCGGATAAGAAGTATGGAATTCTCGATGACCTGGGTAGCTTCGGCGGCACCAACGGTTATGGTATTTTCCCATTCAACAATACTTCGGCTACATCATCGGGCAAGGGTACTAACGATAACCTTGACTATGGTTTCGGTATCAGACTTGATATAGACTTCAGAGTTCCGAAGGGTGGTACACTTACAAACGGCAAAGATGTAACCTTTAACTTCACCGGTGACGATGACCTTTGGGTTTATATCGGTGAAGATTCAACAGGCGCTGATGCAGAGCTTGCTCTCGACCTCGGCGGTGACCATAAAGAGGCAAGCGGTTCAATTAACTTTAATACAATGAAAGCAACAGCCGACAATGTATTTGCCGACTACTCACCTTCATCATCGTCGACAAAACTTACAGTTCCGAGTGATGAGTTTTGGGTTAAGACAGGTAATTATACAGACTTCTGTTTGTATGTTTGGCAGGATGAAAGTGTTGGTACACCTAATAATGGTAAACGTTATGTAAAACCTTATGAAGTATCAGACGGTTTTTACAAATTCAAAAAGTCAAAACTTGGCAACAATACAAATGCTATCTTCTGTAAGTGGCAGAATATAAATGACGGCAAGCTTACAAAAGAGCTTACTCTTTCAGACCTTTACGGTAAAATGTGGAACGGTGACGGCACTCCGTATTCTGCAGACGTTTCGTCACATCCTACAAACCTTGGCACCGTTTCAAAGACAATCAACAATGGTGTTCAGCTTGATCCTAACAAGACATACCATATGGTAGTATTCTATATGGAGCGTGGTGAGGCTGAATCTAACTTCTCAGTAAACTTTACAATGACACCTGCCAACAATGACCTCAAGGTTACAAAGGCACTTGATACAGGCGACGTTGTTTCTGAAATTTCAGATGATCTCAAAGCTAATGAAGCTTTTGATTATACAATCAAAGAGAACGGCAACGATACCTCCGGTAAAAGCTACAAGCTTACAAAATCAGACGAAAGCACAAGCAGTGAAACTCTTTCAAACAGCGGTTTCACACTTAAAGATGATTATATGGCTGACTTTGACAACTCATTCAAGACCGGCAACGATATGACGGTTGACGAGTCAACAGACAGCAGTGATCTTAAATACACAACAAACTGGGAACTCGTTAACAACAGAGTCGGTTCAATAATCAAGAGCGGTTCAGCTACGGACTCGGCATTCAATCTTGCGGATCCCGCTGATGAAAGTGCTTATGCACAGCTCCAGCTCGACTATACCAACAAGATAGTGACAGCACCTCTTGAAATTTCAAAGAATGTTGTTGATGAAGACGGTACAACCGACTACGACACAAGTCAGCAGTTTACATTTGCAATTGCTCTCGACTTTGACGGCAACGGTTCAACCTATGACTACAAGACCTATCCTCTTGAGTATCAGCTCAAAGAGAAGGGCGCAAGTGATTATTCAAGCACAGCTTACCGTACACCCTTGGACGGTTCGTTCACAATCAAAAAAGGCGAAAGCATTAAGCTTCTCAATATTCCTGTAGGTGCAACTTATAAGATTACAGAGAAAACCGTTACAGGTTATATTCCCTATAAAGTAGGCGATCAGAACTTCAACGGTACATTCGTCGGTACTCTTGCGGAAGCAGGAAATGTGCTTGACTTTGTCAATAAGGTTAATCCTACAAACTTTGCCGTTTCGGTAAATAAGACTCTTGACGGTAAGCCTTACAGCGGCAGTAAGTTCGTTTATACATTGACAGGTCTTGAATCAATGGATACAGCAAAACAGGATACTGACGGCAATACTATCAAGACAAACAGCACAGCATTAGTTTCCAAGAAATCGGCAACACCTGACGCAAGCGGTAAGGTTGACTTCAAAGACCTCAGCTTAATCAATGTGGGTGTTTACAGATTTAAGATTACCGAGGCTCTTGCCGAGGGTGAAAATGCATCCGATTATAAAATGGATACAAACACCTGGCTTGCCGAGATTGAATTTCTTGAAGGCGGTGAAGTAACGCCGCCTAAGTATATTAAGGTTAAGAACTCAGATATTGAAGGCAAAACCGATGCTCAGCTTGCAACTTACTTCAACAATTCTTCTCCTGTTGAAAAAGCCGTGTTTGAAAATGAAACCACACACGGAAGTGCAACAGTAAACAAGAAGAATCAGACAGGCGGTAATGTAAGTGATACGGAATTTGCGGTGATGAAGGTATCCGAGGAGGGTATCTTTACTGCAGATGATATTAATACAATCATTAAAAATGCCACAATGAAAACTCATATGGCTTCTAAAAAGACAAACAGCAACGGTCAGGCTGTGTTTGACAATCTGACAATCTTCAAGGACGGTAACGGTGAGTTTACAAAAACAAACGGTAATGTTGTATGGAGCGAAAATTCCGATAATTATATATCAGGTACTTCAACATATCAGACATACTGTCTGTTTGAGTACAAACCGTCAGAGGGTTACACCCCGAACTACACACTCACCTACTTCACACTACCTGTTGAGGGTAAGTACGATGTTACATATGATTATGTTGACGGCGCAATTACAATGCCTTCGGCAAGCGGTGACGGAATGAACGGTTATTTTGTTCTCGGTTTGTCGGTTGCAGGTCTTGCGGTGACAATGTTCACGGGTTACGCAATCTATTACGGAAAAGGTCGTAAAAAACGCAGAGCAAGACGCAGAAAGTAACCCAATATGATTTAACTTGTTAGAACAGGTGATTTTTTAATCATATGTTTCTTTCATAGAAAACCTCTTTGACTGCTACGGACACCGTTGTTAGCCGGTGTCCGCCATGCAGCCACCCCAACCCGTTTAACCATTCGGTTAGAATATAATTACATATATTAAATCAAACACAAAGGAGAAAGAAAAATGAAAACTACAAAGAAAATCTTTGCAGCAGTTCTCGCAGTAATGATGATCGCTCTCATGATTCCATTCTCAGCAAGCGCTGCAACAAGCGATGCTTATAACGCATTTATCAAGGGCAAGAACGGCTTTACAGTAAATGTTTATAAGGTAGCAAAAATTAACACAACAACAGGCGAATATACAGAAATCCAGGGTGGCACAGCTGTTGCAACAGCACTCAAGACTTGGAAAAATGCATCAGGTAACGATTCAAAGGCTCTTCTCGAGGCTTGTGAAAGTGCAACATTTGCAGACAGCAAGGGTGACCACACATTCGCTTCTGACGAAGATGTTTACAACTTCGGTACAAATGAAGCAGGTGTTTACTATGTTAAGGTTACAGGCCAGCCTGCTGAAACAAGCGTAAAGAAAAAGGGCGGCGCTCTCTTTGCTCTTCCTGAGGGCACAAAGACAACTCAGGGTTCAGCAGAAGCTCCAATCGAACTCAAGATTAACACAGGTGCAGTTGAAGTTTCTAAGGAAATCGTTGGTGGCGACATTGATGTTAAGCACACAACTGCTTCTGCAGGCGATACAGTAACATTTAAGCTTACAGCTTCAGTTACAGGTTCTAAGGAAGTTCCGCTTACTGAATACACAATCCACGATAACCTTTCAGGTAGCTTTGACACTCCTGCTGTAACAGAAGTTAAGGTTGACAACACTAAACTTTCAACTTCAGATTACACAGTAGATGCTTCATCACAGTCAGATATTAAGATTTCTCTTTCAGAGTCTTATCTTAAAGCTGCTAAGGAAGGCACAAACGACTTCTATGCAAGTTCATATGTTGTTGTAACACTTACAGCAGTTCTTAAGGACACAGCTGTTTCAGGCAACACTGCAACAGACAACAGCAACAGCGACAGACTTACATACACAAACACATACGGTCAGACTGAAAAGTCCGGTGGAACAGTATATGTTTACACATTCGACCTTCCTGTATTCAAGTATGATGGCACAACAGATAACAAGACGGGTCTTGGCAATGCAACATTTGAGCTCAAGACAAAAGAGGGCACATTGATTGACACTAAGACAACAGACGGTAGCGGTAATGTTACATTTGCAAAGCTCGCTGCAGGTACATACAAGGTTAAGGAGACAGTAGCTCCTGCAGGTTACAACCTTAACTCTTCTGAGTACACAGTTGTTATTAGCACAACAGGTGTTATCACAGTTACAGTTGACGGTAATTCAAGCACAGTAAATCAGGTAGAAGTTCCTGATTATCCTGTAACAGTTCCTTCAACAGGTGGTATGGGTACAATGATGTTCTATGTTGGCGGTGCAGCACTTATCGCTTGTGCAGGCGTTCTCCTCTTTGTTCTTAAGAGAAAGAAAGCAGCTAAATAATTAATCGAATATCTTTATCTTAAAATCTGTGATATATGTAATTTTCAGGGGATGCGGCAACGCATCCCCGTTCTATTTGTAAAAGAACCGTAGGGGCGGATGAATATTTATGTTTATATAATATGTTTTGATGTGATGAAAATTGTGTATTGTCTGTAGGGGAGAACCATTACATTTTTACAGTCGGGCATAATATGTTTTTTACATTACAAACTGTCTTCCCGACATTAATTTTCCATTTTCAATTTTCAATTTTACATTTAATTAAACCTTTCGCTCGGGCATAATATGTTTTGACATTACAAACTATCTACACGAACAGGGAACGGCGGCTCGCCGTGCAGTTGCGATAAATAGTAAAATATAGTATAATAACAACGGAACAAAAACACGCAGAAAAGGAAAATTTTATGAAACGAAAGCTGTCAATTTTACTAATAGTTTTAATATTTGTTGCAGGAATCGGCATAATGAGCTATCCGCTTGTCAGCTCCGCAATTAATAACTATGTCAGTCGAAGCATGGTTAAGGAGTACACCAACAGGGTTGCTCAGATGCCGAGTGAGAAAACTCAAAAAATGTTTGAAGAGGCTGCTAAGTACAATAACAGCCTTTCAAATAATATGATAATTACCGACCCGTTCGACGAAAAGGCTTTTCAGAAAATCGGTGCAAATTATGAGAAAACTCTCAATGTTGATGATAACGGTCTTATCGGCTATATTGATGTGCCGAAAATCAATGTTTATCTGCCGATTTATCACGGCACAAGCGAAGAGATTCTTTCCAAAGGTGCAGGGCATCTTCAAAACACTTCCCTGCCTGTCGGCGGTGCAAGCACACATTCCGTAATTTCTGCCCATTCGGGTTATCCGGGCGAAACATTTTTCGATTACCTCACCGATATGAAAGTAGGCGATGAATTTTATGTTCATATCCTCGACAGAACGCTGAAATATGAGGTTGATCAAATCGAAGTTGTTCTCCCCTCGGAAATCAATTCCTTGCGGATTGTTGACGGCGAAGACCTTGTAACGCTTTTGACCTGTACCCCATACGGCGTTAATACTCACAGACTTCTCGTGCGTGGCAAGCATGTTGCATACGATGATACTAAATATGTTGAAACAGGTGTGTCACTTGCGAAATTTGACAACGGTTACATATTCTTTCTCGGTTACAAAATCCCTTATGCAGTCGCAATCGGTATAATTGTCGGCTTTGTTGCATTTGTTGTGTTTGTGGTTGTATTTCTGCTCAAGCGTAAAAAGAAGAAGTCAAACGATGCAAAACGGCTGAGAGATGACTCGCCTGACGAAAATCAGAATGATTCGGGCGGTGATTCCGATGATTAAAAAAATACTTACGGGTGTGGCAATAGCAATGCTCGTTGTCGGAATAGGTCTTGTCGCATTCCCCCCTATATCAAATTTTATCGGAACACAGATTTCAAACGGTGAGGCTGACGGCTTTGATACCCGTGTTGAAGAAGTTGAGGACGGCTCTTTTGAACAGGCAGTCAAGGACGGCAAGGTTGACGAAGAGGGCTACAAAATTGACATGGACGGCAAGCGTACCTCCAAACAGCCCGTTGTTTTCAAGGCTGATCTCGACAGACTTTTCAATGACAGCGTTGCCTACAACAAAAAACTTGAAACGAACCAGTATGAAATGCTCCGCAACGATACCTATTCACAGGCTGCCGTCAATCTTGAAGATTACGGCATAACCGACGGCATTTACGGCTATGTTACCGCCGAAACAATAAATATGCGTCTGCCAATTTACCTCGGTGCGAACAGCTCAAATATGAGCTACGGTGCGGCACATATGAGTGCAACCTCATTGCCGATCGGCGGTAAGAATACAAACGCAGTCCTTGCAGGTCACACGGGATACATCGGTCGAATATTCTTTGACAACCTCCGCAACCTCAAAATCGGTGACAGGGTTTCAATCACAAATTATTGGGATACACTCAATTACAAGGTCGTTGAAACCAAAGTCAATAAGCCGAGCGAATCAGGCGACTGCTATTTGCAGAAGGACAAAGATTTGCTCACGATGTTTACCTGCATAAGTGACGGCAACGGCGGTTTTGACCGTTACTATGTAATATGTGAGCGTGCGTCATAATTTACAGCAGACTGCATCACGGTGAAGATGCAACTGTTTTGCAGAAATATGTTGTCGGTTCGGACAGATAAACAATAAAAACGGAGGATAAAAAATGAAAAATATGATTAAAAAAATAACTGCAATCGCAATGTGCGGTGTGCTTACCATCGGTTCGGTTCTTATGACAGGTGCGGTAAGCGAGGATGAAAATCACAAGGACTTTGAAGTTACAGGTACAACGCAGAAAATCTCAAACAATCAGCTTTTTGTGACAACAACGGGATACACTGAAAATACCGATAAAAATTTCGGTGCAAAGTTCCAAACAACTGAAGAAAAGGATTACGATATATGGTTTAAGGATTGTATCAATGCACCGAAATTTGTAAATCTTCCAAAGGGCGAAAAATTCGTAAAATATATGATGACGCAGGGACACAGTTATTTCGGTAATGTTCAGACATTCTATCAGTTTGACAAAACAGGCGGTGAATATGTCAAGGTGAAAATTAAGCTTTCCGATTTTTCCCGTCTGTTCAATGAAAACGGAACAATGACTGCTGAGCTTAGCGACGGTTCTTACAAGGATTTTGATTTTACATACGAAGATTTCGGAACTGACAGCATCGGTGTTAATTGCTATGCGGAATCCGGCGCATATGCGACAAACGGAGGTGCGGTAACATCCTTTGCTCCCGATAAGGACGGCTATGCTGAAATATATGTTTCAAGACAGCTTGGCGTAGATACAAAAGTAATGTCATACCGCTATTGCAGACTTAAAGACGGAGCTCATTGCGATTACGGAATAATCGGAGATACTCTGGTCGGTTTAACTTGCGGTGATACGGATTTAAACGGATACATTTCTGTTACTGATGCAACGCTTGTTCAGAAATATGTTGCAGGTATTGAGAACTTTGACAAGCTTCAGCTTTTTAACAGCGATGTAAACCATGACGGCGAAATCAGTGTTGTTGACTCAACCTTGATTCAGAAGTATATCGTTGGGTTGAGTTAAATAAAAATTTCATATAAAAGCAAATTGACGAAGTAATGGTACAATCTTTTTGATAAGACAGATTATATATATGTCGCCAATTACACACAACTTTCATAACATCACATAATCATATTTAAACATAAAATTTAATCAAAACGGGTGTCCGATGAACACCCCTGATGATTAAACAAAAACAGTCGGGAAGACAATGCTTTGCATTTCGCAAATTGTCTTCCCGACTTTAATTTTACATTTTTAGTTATAGAGTTCTGCCCGGGCATTTTATTTTCGCCCTTATAAATACTATCTTCACGAACTGGGAACGGCGGCTTACCGTTAGTGTCCGTATTCGTTTAAGATATCGTCAATTTCGCTTTCGTTTGGATCTTGCTTTCTGTCAATACCGGAAAGGTACTTGTCATAATCAAAATCATCGTCATCTGCTGTTTCGGTTTTCTGCGGTGCAGGCGACGGTCTGCGTGCAGGCCTGCGGTCCTGTCTGTAAGGTGCTTTTCTTTCGGACTTTTTGCTTGATGAAGTCATGTTCTCAAGTTCTTCCTTTTCACGGCGCTTTGCCTCAAGGAGCATTTCCTCTGCTTCTTCCTGTTCTGCCTTTTCTTTCTGACGGCGCTTGTCACCGAAAGCAAGGTCGCCGAGGAAAAGTCCGAAAATTCCGGCAACAAGATAAACTACGAGGAGAATAAGGTTTGTTGAAAGTGTGCTTGAAGAAAATCCGCCGTTGTAGATGAGCATACTCGGAAGATAAATAATCGGCGCAATGAGTGCAAAGAGAAAGTCAAGTCCGTGTTTTGAGCAGTAGTGTGCCGAACAGCCGATTGCTGTAATCGGGAACACAAAGTCATATGCAACAGGTGAAAACTTCTGCATTGCGCCCGGAATAAACACAAGCGGCAACAGCATATAAACAAGCAAAATTATTACCGCATAGGGAACATATTTTTTAACCATATCTGTCATAACGGTTAATCTCCAATCTTTGAAATTTTATTTTAAATCATGCATATTTATTATACATTGATACACTTCAAAAAGCAAGAAATATTATACCGAGTTACCAAGCTGTTACAGAGGATAATGTAAAATGTTTGCAAAGTGGATTTTTAGCGGATAAATCCGTTGACATCGGACATAAAAAAGAATAAAATAAATATGTACGGGCTTTTGCCCGAATTTAAATGCGAATGAGGTGAAAACTTAATGGACGCAGACGGTAATAAAGGCGCTGTACCCGGGCGAAGTTGCAACAGAATGTGCGCTTGTGCGTTCATTTTGTTTTATTGATTTTGCTTTGTATTTTTATTTTAATTTGAATTGATTTAATTTAATACTCAGGGTGACACCGTCTTTACTTCCAATTGAATTAAAAAGGAGGAAAAGATGATGGAACAGGTTAACGTAACCCTTACCGAAACTATCAAAGTGTTGCTTGATGACAAAAAGTTCAGCACTTTGCGTGACATTTTGATTACGATGAAACCGTTTGACATTGCGGCGGTTTTTGAAAATCTACAGGATGAAAAAATGCCGATTCTGTTTCGTATTCTGCCAAAGGAGCTTGCGGCGGAAACCTTTGTCGAAATGGATGACGAAACTCAGGAATTCCTTATCCACGGCTTCAGCGACAGCGAACTGAAAGAGGTTGTCGATGAGTTATTTGTCGATGACGCCGTTGACCTTATTGAGGAAATGCCTGCCAATGTTGTAAAGCGTATTTTAAGACAGGCAGACAAGGATATGAGAAAGCAGATTAACGAGCTTTTGAAATATCCCGAGGACAGCGCAGGCTCGATTATGACAACCGAGTTTATTGTGCTTCGTCCCGATATGACGGCTGAAATGGCTATTAAAAGAATCAGAAGAACAGGTGTTGACAAGGAGACAATCTACACCTGCTATGTAACCGATGCCAACAACAAGCTTATCGGTATCACCACCGTAAAAGACCTTTTGCTTGCCGAAGATGACGAGCTTGTAAAGTCGATTATGGAGGAAAATGTTATCTCGGTAACTACTCTTGCCGATCAGGAGCAGGTTGCCCAGATGTTCTCAAACTATAACTTTCTTGCTCTTCCTGTTGTTGATAACGAAAACCGACTTGTCGGTATCGTAACAATTGACGACGCTATTGATGTTATTCAGGAAGAGGCTACCGAGGATATCGAAAAGATGGCAGCCGTATTGCCGTCTGACAAACCGTATATGAAAACAAGCGTTTTCGGTCTGTACAAAAAGAGAGCGCCGTGGCTGCTCATACTCATGCTTTCGGCAACCTTTACAAGTGCGATTATCTCATCATTTGAGGCTGTGCTTGCAAATGTTTTGATTCTCTCATCGTTTATCCCGATGATTACTGGTTCGGGCGGTAATGCAGGTTCTCAGGCGTCGGTTTCCGTAATCCGTGCGTTGTCGCTCGGTGAAATTCATTTCAGGAGCATTTTCCTTGTGCTGTGGAAAGAATTCAGGGTGTCAATTCTTTGCGGTATTACGCTTGCGGCGGCAAACTTTGTAAAACTGCTTTTGTTTGATCTCAACGGTCAGGAAAACGCATTTATGATTGCCCTTGTAATTTCGCTTACGCTTGTCGGCACAATTATTATGGCAAAGCTTGTCGGCAGCAGTCTGCCTCTTTTGGCAAGCAAGGTCGGCTTTGACCCTGCTGTTATGGCGAATCCGCTCATTTCAACAGTCTGCGACTCGCTTTCATTGCTTATCTATTTCGGCGTTGCAAAGCTGATTTTGCATCTGTGATTTTTTTAAAATTGAAAGTTGAAAATTGAAAATTGCGGTCGGGAAGACAGTTTGCAAAAAGCAAATCATTGTTTCCCGACCGTTTTTGTTTAATCAGTAGGGGCGTTCATTGGACGCCCGCCTTGATGAAATAATTTGTTAGAACATAAATTTTTGATTTGATGAAAACGGTGTATAGTCTGTAGCGGCGAACGAGGTTCGCCGCTACAAAATATCAGTAACTTTGTGATTTTTATATAATGTGATTTGACATCAAATTTGTACCATTGCTAACGGGAGAACACGGTTCTCCCCTACATCATTTAGGTAATTGTATCTCATTTATATGGTTTATTTTTATCAAAAAAATTGTGTCGTTACTTGCGGGCGTCCAATGAACGCCCCTACAGTATAATGGTGAATTTGGTTTGTTGACAAAATTATAATTATTATAAAACTCTTTGATATAATTTTTGCTTATACCCAAACTTCCAAAAAAATGATAGCTTTAAACGACAAAACCCACCAAAACAGTATTGTATGCAAAAATTATTTATGCTATAATTAATCAAGTTTAACAAAACCATTACCGAGGTGTTTATATATGAAAATAAGCAATTTATTTAACAGCGGAAAAACAGTTTTTTCTTTTGAAGTATTTCCGCCTAAAAAGACCTCTCCGATTGAATCGGTTTACGGCAAGCTTGAAGAAATTTCGGCTTTAAAGCCTGACTTCATCAGCGTAACATACAGCGCAGGCGGCAGCGGTTCAAAGAGCCGTACCTGCGAAATCGCAACAAAAATCAAGAGAGATTTCGGAGTTGAATCCGTGGCACACCTCACCTGCATTAACAGCACAAAGGCTGATATTGACCGCAACCTTGCGCTTTTTAAAGAGAACGGCATTGAGAATATTCTTGCACTCCGTGGTGACAGGGTTGAAGGTGTTGAACCGCAGAAGGATTTCACTTATGCAAGCGATTTGTGCAGATATATTGCGTCACAGGGTGATTTTGACATTGCCGGTGCTTGTTATCCCGAGGTTCACAGCGAGGCAACCGATGAGGTTGAGGACATTCACAACCTTCGCAAAAAGGTTGAGTCGGGTGCAAGCCACCTTATTTCACAGCTTTTCTTTGACAACTCCGTTTACTATCGCTTTCTTGAAAGAGCGAAGATTGCAGGCGTGAATATTCCGATTGAGGCAGGTATTATGCCTGTAACAAGCAAAAGTCAGATTGAAAGAATGGTTTCAATGTGCGGTGCAAGCCTTCCTGCAAAATTTGCAAAGATTATGCAGAAGTATGATACAAGGCCCGAGGCTTTGCGTGACGCAGGCATTGCATATGCGGTTGACCAGATTGTTGAACTTATCGCACACGGTGTTGACGGCATCCACCTCTACACAATGAACAACCCGTATGTTGCAAGAAAAATCACGGAGGCGGTGTCAAGTCTTTTATGATAACGCTTGACAGATTAAACCGCAAAGAGGCTATACGCTACCTCGGCGGTGCAGGAATCAGCCTTAATTACCGCATGGATGTGCTGATGGATGAATGCGAAAAAGAAATACTGAAAACAGCAGAGCCGAGATTTCTCTATGTTGAACGCAAAGCTCCGTTTGACGATATTTTACTCGGCAATGATATAAAAAAGCACCTTGAGGGTTGCCACACAGCTGTTATGATGTGTGCTACAATCGGTTCGGAAATTGACAAGCTTATCCGTATAAGTCAGATTTCCGATATGGCAAGGGCGGTTGTGCTTGACAGCTTTGCAAGCGTTGCCGTTGAACAGGTGTGTCAAAAGGTTGACGAAATCCTTGCCGAAAAATACAGCGGAAAGTATATGACCTTCCGTTTCAGCCCCGGCTATGGGGACTATCCTATTGAGATGCAGAAGGAGTATCTGAGAATACTTGACGCTCCGAGAAAAATAGGTCTTACAACAGGCGACAGCTGTTTGCTTGTGCCGTCAAAGTCGGTTACGGCGGTTCTCGGAATTTCAGACAATCCGATTGAACGAAGAAAACGAGGGTGTGCAATTTGCAGTATGAAAGGCAAATGTCGCTTCAGAAGAAATGGGGAACATTGTGGTGTTTAAGAATTTTTCAAACTTTAGTGAATATCTCAACCAAAAGAATTTTATTCTGCTTGACGGTGCAACAGGAACTCTCATTCAGAAAAGCGGTGTAAAGTACGACCATGTGCCTGAGGTGCTGAACATTACTCACCCAGAGCTTATCGAGAGCTTTCACAGAAGGTATATTGATGCCGGATCTGACATTGTGTACGCAAACACCTTCGGTGCAAATGCCTACAAGCTTCAGGACAGCGGTTACAGCGTTGAAGAAATCATCGGTGCCGGTGTTAAGATTGCAAGAAAAGCCGTTGAGGGTACAGACGCCCTCGTTGCCCTTGATATCGGTCCGATAGGTCAGTTGCTTGAACCTGCCGGTTCAATGAAATTTGACGAGGCTTATGAGTATTACAAACAGCAGATTCTTGCCGGTAAAGATGCCGATGTCATAGTTTTTGAAACAATGACCGACCTTTACGAGCTTAAAGCCGCAGTCCTTGCCGCAAAGGAAAACTGCGATAAGCCTATCCTCACAACAATGACCTTTGAGAGAAACGGACGAACATTTACGGGTGTATCCCCTGCCTGTGCGGCTGTCACTCTTACGGGACTCGGTGTTGACGCTCTCGGTGTCAACTGTTCACTCGGTCCGGATGAGCTTGAACCCGTTGTTTCCGAGATGTCGAAATACACAAATCTTCCCCTTGTAATCAAGGCTAACGCAGGTTTGCCCGATCCTAACAGCAACGAGTACAACATTATGCCCGACAAATTTGCCGAGTGCGTTTGTTCACTCCTCAAATACGGTGTTAAGGTTATCGGCGGATGCTGCGGAACGAATCCCGATTATATTGCAAAAATTAAGTCAGAGGTTGCCGACAGAGAATATCAGCCTCAGACAAAGAGCGTTGACACAACCGTTTGCAGTTCAACGACGGTTGTCGAAATCAACGGTCCGAGAATTATCGGCGAAAGAATTAACCCCACAGGCAAAAAGCTGTTTAAGCAGGCGCTTGTTGAAAATAATATTGACTATATTCTCACTCAGGCTCTCAGTCAGGTTCAGGGCGGTGCGGAAATTCTTGATGTCAATGTAGGCCATCCCGAAATTGACGAAAAAAAGATGATGGTGCGTGTTCTCAAGGCTATTCAGAGTGTGTGTGATGTTCCGCTCCAGATTGACTCCACAAAGCCCGAGGTTATTGAGGCAGGACTCCGCTACTACAACGGCAAACCGATTCTGAACTCCGTAAACGGTGAGGAACAGAGCCTTGCAACGGTTCTTCCTCTTGTCAAAAAGTACGGTGCGTCTGTTGTCGGACTTGCACTTGACGAAAACGGTATCCCGAAAACCGCCGAGGGCAGATTTGAGATTGCAAAACGAATTGTTGAAAGAGCCGAGGCTGTCGGCATTGACAGAAAAGATGTATATATCGACTGTCTTACTCTTACGGTTTCCGCAGAACAGGCGGCTTGCCGTCAGACTCTTGAGGCTTTGCACAGAGTAAAAACGGAACTTGGTTGTAAAACCTGTCTCGGTGTATCAAACATTTCGTTCGGACTTCCGAACCGTGAGCTTGTCAACAGAACTTTCCTTACAATGGCTATGGAACAGGGACTTGATTTGCCGATTATCAACCCAAATGTTGAGTCGATGACAGGCGCTGTAAGAGCATTCCGTGTGCTTAACGGCATTGACAAGAACTCGCTTGAATTTATCAACGCATATAACGATGCTGTTCCTGCCGCTCCCGTTAAAAAGGCAGACAGCAATGTTGATATTTTTGCGGCTGTTTATAACGGACTTAAAAACGAAGGTGCAGCCGCAACCGCAAAGCTTCTTGAAACAACCGATGCAATGCAGGTTGTAAACGAAATGCTTATCCCTGCACTTGACAGAGTGGGTGAAGATTTTGAAAAGAATAAAATCTTCCTTCCACAGCTTATCCAAAGTGCAAACACAGCTCAGGAGTGCTTTGATGTAATCAAAAAGCACCTTACAAAGACAAGCGGGACTCCCGTAAGCAAGGGCAAAATTATTGTGGCAACCGTAAAGGGTGACATTCACGATATTGGCAAGAACATTGTAAAGGTTCTTCTTGATAACTACGGCTACACGGTTGTTGACCTCGGTCGTGATGTTGATCCTCAGCTTATTGTTGATACTGCCGTTGAACAGAATATTACAATGATAGGACTTTCGGCTCTTATGACAACAACTCTCAAGAGCATGGAAGACACAATAAGGCTTGTAAGAGAATGTAAGGAACTTCAGAATCCCGACGGCTCAAGCAAATGTACAATATTTGTCGGCGGTGCGGTTCTTACAAAGGACTACGCTATGAAAATCGGCGCTGACTACTACTGCCGTGACGCAAAAGAAAGCGTTGACACGGCAAAGCTCGTTCTCGGCTGATTTAGTGACATATATCGTCAAATGTTTATTGAATGTACGACCTGCCTGTGATAAAATGGTGGAAGGATGATTTTTGTAATTACCGCTTTTTGCGGAAAGGATGAACTTTATGCGAGGATTATTTAACAGATTCGCCAATTTTATGCAGGGTAGATACGGAACGGATAAGCTCAACAATGCACTCTGGGTGCTGTTGCTTATACTGTGGTTCGTGAATATTTTTGTGTGGAACCGTGTTGCAAGATACATCATTGACGGAATAATGCTCTTGATTATCGTGCTTATCTGTTTTCGTATGTTCTCACGCAACATTGTTGCAAGAAGTGCCGAAAACAGAAAATTTCTTCCGATTTACAATGCGGTAACAGGCTGGTTCAAACTGACCTTCAAGAAAATTCGTGACCGCAAGGACTACCGTTATATCAAGTGTCCCGTGTGCAAGGCGCAGCTTCGTGTTCGCAACAAAAAAGGCAATCATACTGTTCGCTGTCCGAAATGCGGAAGTGAATTTAACAAAAAAATATGACCGCAGAATCTGCGACTGCAACGAAATGATTTTGTGGTAAAACTAAATAAAAGCAGAGATTTGACCACAGGCAGTATAACAGGCGGCCTGTGGTCTTTTGCAGTACCGCTTATGCTCGGCAATGTGTTTCAGCAGTTTTACAACCTTGCCGATACATGGATGGTCGGAAAATATGTGGGCGACAATGCCCTTGCGGCAGTCGGCTCGTCATATGATAGATTTTTTTGTGTACGGATTTAAGCGAAGCGATAAAGCATTTATAAATTAAAAATTACGGCGAGCCGCCGTACCCAATTCGTGCAGATAGTTTGTAATGTCAAAAAACAAATTATGCCCGAGCGTAGTATTGCAACCGTTTGTACAAATAACCAAAACCTTTGTTATTGATTTTTAAAAAATCAACAACAAAGTATTTTGACAGAAACAAGTAAATATAAAAAACTTTTTGTAAAAAACGAAACAAAAATGTATATCCTGCTTTGAATTTCTTGTGTAAAACACTTTACAAATAGGTGCTTAAGTGATAAAATTAAGATGATACAAAGTATCCGTACCGCTTGTTGATTTACGGTGCGTAATTAACGGGTATCGAAAATTTATGCGGCATCATTTCCTTTGCCGCTTTGATTAAAAAGGAGGACGATTCCATTGGCAAGAAAAATGAAAACTATGGATGGTAACAGCGCAGTAGCTCATGTTTCTTATGCGTTTACCGATGTTGCGGCTATCTATCCTATCACACCTTCTTCCGTAATGGCTGACCTTACCGACAAGTTCTCGGCACAGGGTGCCAAGAACCTTTTCGGCAGACAGGTTCAGGTAACGGAAATGCAGTCGGAGGGCGGCGCATCAGGTGCTGTTCACGGCTCACTCGCAGCAGGTGCTTTGACAACAACTTACACAGCATCACAGGGCCTGCTCCTTATGATTCCGAATATGTACAAGATGGCAGGCGAGCTCCTTCCGGGCGTTATTCATGTATCAGCCCGTGCGCTCACAAGCCACGCACTTTCTATTTTTGGTGACCACTCAGATATCTACGCTTGCCGTCAGACAGGTTATGCAATGCTTTGTTCAAACAATCCTCAGGAATGTATGGACCTTGCCGCTGTTGCTCACCTTGCAGCTATTGAAGGCAGAGTTCCTTTTCTTCATTTCTTTGACGGTTTCAGAACTTCTCACGAAATTCAGAAGATTGAGGAGTGGGATTACGCAGACCTCGCCGATATGCTTAACTGGGATGCAGTTGAGGCTTTCCGTCGTCGTGCTCTTAACCCTGAGCATCCTGTAACAAGAGGTACTGCTCAGAACGACGATATCTTCTTCCAGGCAAGAGAAGCTTGTAACAAGTATTATGACGCAGTTCCCGAAGTTGTTGTTAAGTACATGGACAAGGTTAATGCTAAAATCGGCACTGACTACAAGCCGTTCAACTACTACGGTGCAGAGGATGCAGAGCATGTTATCGTTGCTATGGGTTCTGTCTGCGACTGTACGGAAGAAGTTGTCGATTACCTCAATGCCGCAGGCGAAAAGGTCGGTCTTCTTAAAGTTCACCTTTACAGACCTTTCGTTGCCGACTATATGCTCAGAGAGCTTCCTAAGACTGTTAAGACAATCTCTGTTCTTGACAGAACAAAGGAACCCGGTTCAATCGGCGAACCCCTTTATCTTGATGTTCTCGCCGCTATCAACGGTTCGGACTTTGCAGGTGTAAAGGTTTACACAGGCAGATACGGTCTTGGCTCAAAGGATACAACACCCGGCGACATCATCGCTGTTTACAGAAACGCTGAAAGCGAAACACCTAAGAGAAGATTTACAATCGGCATCGTTGATGATGTTACAAACCTCTCACTTCCGATTGTTGAAAATCCCGATACAACTCCGAAGGGTACACACAGCTGTAAGTTCTGGGGCCTTGGTGCTGACGGTACTGTCGGTGCTAACAAGAACTCAATCAAGATTATCGGCGATAACACCGATATGTACGCTCAGGGCTACTTTGCATATGACTCAAAGAAGTCGGGCGGTCTTACAGTTTCTCACCTTCGTTTCGGTAAAACTCCTATTAAGTCAACATACTACATTTCAAAGGCAGACTTTGTTGCCTGTCACAATCCGTCTTATGTTGACAAGTACGATATTGTTGATGACCTTAAAGAAGGCGGTTCATTCCTTCTTAACTGCCCATGGGATACAGAAGAGCTTTCCGAGCGTCTCCCGGGTAAGATGAAGAAGATTCTTGCTGAAAGACACATCAACTTCTACACAATTGACGGTATCAAGATCGGTAAGGAAATCGGTCTTGGCGGTCGTATCAACACGGTTCTTCAGTCAGCATTCTTCAAGATTGCAGATATCATTCCTGCCGACAAGGCTAAGGAGCTTATGAAGGCTGCCGCTAAGAAGTCATACATGAAGAAAGGTCAGGCTATCGTAGATATGAACTACGCCGCTATTGACCGTGGTATGGAAGACCTCAAGAAGGTTGAAATTCCTGCTGATTGGGCTAACGCTGTTGATAATTCAGTTGCCGACAAGGCAGAGGGTAACGGCGCTCTCGTTGAGTATGTAAACGAAATCCTCAAGCCTGTAAATGCATATAAGGGTAACAAGCTCCCTGTTTCAACATTTATGGATCATGTTGACGGTACTGCTCCTAACGGTTCTGCCGCTTATGAAAAGAGAGGTATCGCAGTTGATGTCCCCGAATGGAATCCTGAAAACTGTATTCAGTGTAACAGATGTGCAATCGTATGTCCTCACGCTGTAATCCGTCCTGTTGCCATGACAGCCGATGAGCTTGCAAAAGCTCCCGAGGGTACAAAGAGCCTCCCGATGATGGGACTCAAGGACCTCAACTTTGTAATGACAGTTTCAACACTCGACTGTACAGGTTGCGGCGCTTGTGCTCAGGTTTGTCCGGGTAAGAAGGGCGCTAAGGCTCTCACAATGCAGTCAATCGACTCACAGCGTCCTAAGCAGGCAGTATTTGACTACGCTCTCACACTTGAAGATAAGCCTGAAGTTCACGAGAAGTTCAAGTTCACTACAGTTAAGGGCAGTCAGTTCAAACAGCCGTTGCTTGAATTCTCAGGCGCTTGCGCAGGCTGCGGTGAAACACCGTATGCAAAGCTTGTTACACAGCTTTTCGGTGACAGAATGTTTATCGCTAACGCAACAGGCTGTTCATCAATTTGGGGTGCGTCTGCTCCTGCAACACCTTATACAAAGAATAAGAAGGGTTACGGTCCTGCTTGGCAGAACTCACTCTTTGAAGATAACGCAGAGTTCGGTCTTGGTATGGCTCTCGGTCAGAAGGCTATCCGCAACAGACTTATCGAGTATGTTGAGGGTATTCAGAAGGATACAGACAGCGCTGACCTCAAGACAGCTTGTCAGAACTATCTCGACACAGTAACAGATTCAACTTCAAGCCGTCCTGCAACAGACGCTCTTATCGCTGAACTCGAAAAGAACACAGAGGATGCAAAGGTTGGCGAACTTGTTAAGAAAACACTCGTTGACAAGGACGAACTCGCTAAGAAGTCAATGTGGATCTTCGGCGGTGACGGTTGGGCTTACGATATCGGTTTCGGCGGTCTTGACCATGTAATCGCATCAGGCGAAAATGTTAATATCCTCGTATTCGATACTGAGGTTTATTCTAACACAGGCGGTCAGGCTTCAAAGGCTACTCCTGTAGGTTCGGTTGCACAGTTTGCCGCCGCAGGTAAGGCTGTTAAGAAGAAAGACCTCGCCGCTATTGCAATGAGCTACGGCTATGTTTATGTTGCACAGTGCGCTATGGGTGCCGACAACAATCAGGTTCTCAAGGCTATGGTTGAGGCTGAAAGCTACAACGGTCCGTCACTCGTAATCTGCTACGCTCCGTGTATCAACCACGGCATCAAGGGCGGCATGGGCATTGCTCAGCTTGAGGAGAAAAAGGCTGTTGAGGCAGGCTACTGGAACATCTTCCGTTACGATCCTCGTCTTGCAGACGAAGGAAAGAATCCGTTCATGCTTGACGGTAAAGCTCCTTCTGCATCATATCGTGACTTCATCATGGGTGAAGTTCGTTATAACTCACTCACTCGTTCATTCCCCGAAAGAGCAGAAAAACTCTTTGAAAAGGCTGAAAAGGTTGCTGCTGATAAGTATGCTCACCTTGAAAAGCTTGCAAGCCTTCCCGATGCCGAATAATTTTGGCTAAAGCTTGTACAAAGTGAATATGTGAATAAATAAAAAATTCTCCCGAATATGGCATTTGCCGTGTTCGGGAGATTCTTTTTTAATTGAAAATGTAAAATGGAAAATTGAAAATTATGGTCAGCGGTGTGCCACCGCAGCCCTTTCGGGAAGACAGTCTTGTTAATGAGAGAGTGAATATGCCCGAGTGTAGGTATGCAATGTTTGTACAAATCTGTATGGGCGAACACGGTGTCAAGTGCAACATGGTAACGGTTCGCCCATACATTATTACAGTTGCTTTGCAGCATTTATAAAATTTGTATTAATATATAGTCTGTACCGTTGCTTGCGGGCGAATGATATCCGCCCCAACAGATAAACAACAACTTTCATATATAAAAAACAGTCGGGAAGACGATGTTTTGCATTTTGCAAACCGTCTTCCCGACATTCATTTTACATTTTCAATTTTCCATTTTCAATTTAAAATCTCCGTTCGGGCATCTTTATTTTCGCTTTTGCGGAACTATCTTCTTAAATTGACTGCGGCGGTTTATTGCACCGTTACCGTAATCGTTACGCTTGATGTTCTTTTAAGCACATCGGTAACTGAATATGTTACCTTGTACTTGCCTTTTCGGGTGGTTACTACATTGCCGAAAACTTCGATATTTGATGTTATGTCGTTGCCGCAGGTGTCAACAGCTGTTACTCCTGCAAGGGCGTAAAATTCGCCGCCGCTTTTGATTGTGTAATCGGTTGCACCGCTGATTATTGGTGTTGCTTTGGCATACGGGCATTTTTTATTGCTGTCTGTCGGATCCCATTTGTTGGTGAAATCGGTGATTTTGATTGCATCCGGTTTTCCGAGAGGGCCTGCATTTTCTGCGTCGTCATATATGCTTACATTCGTGCCTGTGGGGCAGTTGTCATAAACCCACTTTGCATCCGAAACCGCAAGTCTTACGCATCCTTGTGACGCCTGTTCGCCAAGCTTGTTGAATTCCTCAAGCTCCAAATCTTCTTCGCTCATTGAGTAGTAGGGAACGGAGTGGAAAAGATAATCGCCAGAAATTCCGCTGATGTATCTTCCGAAAACATCGCCCACAAGGGAAAGCCATTCGGACTTGATTCCGATTTTGTAGTCACCCGTGATTGTTGAATTGTCAAGACCTGTGGAGCAAATCATCGCCCTTACGGGGATTGTGTACTTGCCCTTTTCGTCATATGTGTAAACCGTCACGCAGTTTGCCGTGCGGTTGACCTTGATTGCGTACAGGTTTTTTGCCGTGTTACGCTTATTGCTTTCAAGCTTGTCAAGATTTGCCGTTATACAGGTTGAGTAGCTTTGCTGTTTTTTTGTGGTTGATTTTGCCACCGTAATCTGAAATTCCGACTTTGATTTGTCTTTTGAAATTGCAGAAATCAGAGCCGTACCCTCTTTGAGAGCGTCAACCCTTCCGCCGTCATCAACGGTAACAATTTTACTGTCCGAGCTTGTCCATTTGGTAACGGATTTTGCTTTTCCGGATGATAGTTCAATAAGCTTTGATTCGCCGACTTTTAATGTGAGCGAATCGACCGTGCTCGGAAATGTTATATTTTCGGTTACTGCCGTATCGGGCGTCTGCGGTTTTGGAGAATTTTGAGAATCATTTCCGAAAATTCCCGTCAGACCGCATAATATGCAGGTTGCAATGAGGACAACACAAAGTAAAAGAATGAAAATTTTCTTTTTCATAGATTACCTATCCTTATAGAATTTAACATTAAATGGTTACAAAATTTTAACCTTTGTATATTATAACTTTTTTTCGACAATCTTGCAAGTGCTATTTTAAATCGGCAAGAAATGTGGTAAAATGTCAGTCGGAGAATGTTTTGTATTTTCCAAACTAACAATTTATGGTGATAATTATGGCACATCCGATTAAACATTTCAGAACAATAACCCGTCACAGGCACAAGGTAATTGCCAACTGTGCAAGGGCAGGAATTCTCAGACAGGGATTAATACACGATTTGTCAAAGTATTCGCCTACAGAATTTATTCCGGGTGCAAAGTATTTTCAGGGCACGAGAAGTCCCAATGAAAAGGAAAGAGAGCTGTACGGCTATTCACAGGCGTGGCTGCATCACAAGGGCAGAAACCGTCACCATTACGAATACTGGAACGATTACAACCCAAAGACAAAGCAGATTGAAAATGTTGAAATGCCTGTAAAATATGTTATCGAAATGTTCTGCGACCGAGTTGCCGCAAGCAAAATCTACAACGGCAAAAATTACACGGACGGCGCTCCGTTTACATATTTTTGCAGAATCAGAGGCAAACACCGTATGCACCCCAACACCGAGGCTTTGCTTGAAAAATTATTGCTTATGCTGAGAGATGAGGGTGAAGAAAAGACCTTTGCATATATAAGAAGTATGAAAAAGTGATTGTTTGTGCGAATCCTCCCGTCTGAAATATAGTCGCAATGCTACCCCTACAGGAATTGCACAAATAAAAAACTATCTACACGAATAGGGTACGGCGGCTCGCCGTAAGGAGTGATAATATGAAAACCGACAGGGTTATAACTGCTATGATTGAATATTTTGGAAGTGACAAGAAGAGAATTCACCATTTTCTCAAGGTTTATTCATTCGCAAAGACAATCGGTGAAAGTGAAAATCTTTTGCCCGACGATCAGGAGCTTCTTGAAATCTCCGCAATCGTTCACGACATCGGCATAAAGGTGAGCGAAGAAAAGTACAATTCGTCTGCAGGGAAGTATCAGGAACTTGAAGGTCCTCACGAGGCTGAAAAGTTGCTTGCTGCTCTCGGCTACGAAAAAACATTTATTGACAAAGTTTGTTACCTTGTGGGACACCATCACACCTATGGAAATATTGATACTTTGCCGTACCGAATTTTGGTAGAGGCAGATTTCCTTGTGAACCTTTATGAGGACGATTCAAGCCGCAGTGCAGCAGAGCAGGCATATGACAAAATATTCCGCACAAATACAGGAAAAAATCTGCTGAAAATAATGTTCCTCATACCCTAAAATTGTACTCATTTACCATAGTGCTTTGAGTGTGAAAAAGTGGTGTAAAAAGTATCTCAAAATGCTTGACAACGCCCTTAAAAAGTGTTATTTTAATGGTGTTGGTTATATGATTATAAAAGTGAATAAATGACAGAATACAAGGATGTATGACGATTTTTTCAAGGAGCTGACCTTACCGGGCATCTGCTTGGAATTGAGTCGGCATTTTTTTGTGTCATATACAAAATTCAGTATTAATTATCATTATCGGAGGTTTTACAGTAATGAGAGAAGAATGGACAAATTTTGCAGGTGGCAAATGGGAGTCCGACATTGATGTCAGAGACTTCATTCAGAAAAACTACACACCTTATGACGGCGACCAGTCTTTCCTTGAAGGTCCTACAGAAGCTACAGACAAGCTTTGGGGCGAGCTCAAGGAACTCCAGAAGGAAGAAAGAGCCAAGGGCGGCGTTCTTGATATGGAAACTGAGGTTGTAAGCGGCATCACAGCTTACGGCGCTGCATATCTTGATAAAGACCTTGAAAAGGTTGTAGGTCTTCAGACAGACAAGCCTCTCAAGCGTGCATTTATGCCTTACGGCGGTATCAAAATGGCTGAGCAGTCATGCCAGATGTATGGCTACACTCCAAGCCCTAAACTCCACGAAATCTTTACAAAATATCACAAGACTCACAACCAGGGTGTATTCGATATCTACACTCCTGAGATGAAGCTTGCCCGTCACAACAAGATTCTTACAGGTCTTCCCGACACATACGGCAGAGGCAGAATCGTCGGTGACTACAGAAGAGTTGCTCTTTACGGTATTGACCGTCTTATCGAAGGCAAGAAAGAGGACTTTGCAGAAACAAACCGTCAGGGTATGAGAAGAGGCGACTTCCAGCTTCGTGAAGAAATCGCTGATCAGATTCGTGCTCTTAACGATATGAAGGAAATGGCACTTTCTTACGGCTTTGATATTTCACAGCCTGCTAAGAACGCTGCAGAAGCAGTTCAGTGGCTCTACTTCGGTTATCTTGCTGCCATCAAGACTCAGAACGGCGCTGCAATGAGCGTTGGTCGTGTATCAACATTCCTCGACATCTACATCGAGCGTGACCTTGAGAACGGTACACTTACAGAATCACAGGCTCAGGAACTCGTTGACCACTTTGTTATGAAGTGCCGTATGGTTAAGTTTGCAAGAATTGAGTCTTACAACCAGCTCTTCTCGGGCGACCCTGTATGGGCTACACTCGAAGTTGCAGGTCTTGGCATTGACGGCCGTTCAATGGTTACAAAGAACGACTACCGTTTTCTCCACACACTTGAGAATATGGGACCTTCACCTGAGCCAAACCTCACAGTTCTTTATTCTTCAAGACTTCCGGAGAACTTCAAGAAGTATGCTGCTCATATTTCAGTTACAACAAGCTCAATTCAGTACGAGAACGATGATGTAATGCGTCCTGTATGGGGCGATGATTACTCAATCTGCTGCTGCGTATCCGCAACACAGACAGGTAAGGAAATCCAGTTCTTCGGCGCAAGAGCTAACCTTGCTAAGTGCCTTCTCTACGCTATCAACGGCGGTGTTGATGAAAAGACAAAGATGCAGGTTGGTCCTGAATATACACCTATCACATCAGAGTACCTTGATTATGACGAAGTTATCAAGAAGTATGACACAATGATGGATTGGCTTGCTCACCTCTATGTAGGCACACTTAACATGATTCACTATATGCATGATAAGTACTACTATGAGGCAGCAGAAATGGCTCTTATCGATACAGATGTAAGAAGAACATTTGCAACAGGTATTGCAGGCTTCTCACATGTTGTTGACTCACTCAGCGCTATTAAGTACGCTAAGGTTAAGGTTATCCGTGACGAGGACGGCATTGCTGTTGACTTTGAAACAGAGGGCGACTTCCCAAGATACGGTAACAATGACGAGAGAGCAGATAAGATTGCCGTTGATCTTCTCAAGACATTCATGGCTAAGCTCAAGTATTGCCACACATACAGAGATTCAGAGCCTACAACTTCTATCCTTACAATCACATCAAATGTTGTTTACGGTAAGGCTACAGGTTCACTTCCTGACGGCAGAAAAGCCGGCGAGCCGCTTTCACCGGGTGCTAACCCAAGCTACGGTGCAGAGCAGAACGGTCTTCTTGCTTCACTTAACTCTGTTGCTAAGCTTCCTTACGAGTACGCTCTTGACGGTATTTCAAATACTCAGACAATCAACCCGGGTGCTCTCGGACACAACGATGACGAGCGTGTTGACAACCTCGTAAATGTTATGGACGGTTACTTTGATCAGGGCGCACACCACCTCAATGTAAATGTATTCGGTACAGAAAAGCTCATTGACGCTATGGAGCATCCTGAGAAGGAAGAGTACGCTAACTTCACAATCCGTGTATCGGGTTATGCTGTTAAGTTCATCGATCTTACAAGAGAGCAGCAGCTGGATGTTATTGCCAGAACCTGCCACGACAGAATGTAATAATGAGTGAAGAAATCAAAGGATATGTCCATTCTCTGGAAAGCTTCGGATCAGTAGACGGACCGGGCGTCAGATATGTGATATTCCTGAGTGGATGTGCAATGCGCTGCCAGTTCTGCCATAATCCGGACACCTGGAAAATGGGAGAGGGGCAGCAGTACACCCCGTCTCAGCTTCTGAAACAGGCTCTTCGCTATAAGAATTACTGGGGTAACAAAGGCGGGATCACTGTGAGTGGAGGAGAACCTCTTCTCCAGATTGATTTCCTGACAGAACTTTTCCGTCAGGCAAAGGCAGCAGGAGTTCACACAACTCTTGATACCAGTGCCAATCCTTACACAGAAAAGGAACCTTTTTATTCCAAATGGCTGGAGCTTATGAAGTATACAGATCTTGTAATGCTTGATATCAAGCAGATTGATGACGAGAAGCATAAGACGTTGACAGGCTGGAGCAATGCTAATATACTTGATATGGCAGAATATCTGTCAGAGACAGGCAAGCCGATGTGGATAAGGCATGTGCTTGTTCCGGGAGGAAGCGATGATGATGAGCTCCTTAAGAGACTTGATGCATTTATTAAGACTCTTAAGAATGTTGACCGCGTCGAAGTGCTTCCGTATCACACGCTTGGAACCTTCAAGTATGAGGAACTTGGAATTGATTATCCGCTTAAGGGAGTTAATCCACCGTCTAAGGAGAGGATTGATAACGCCAACAGGCTTCTCCATACGGCTGATTACACAGGCTATATGACGAGATAGCTTACATTTATATTTACATTTTTATATGCGTATGACGCAGGAAAGAGGTAGACATGAAGAAGATCACCAAGGATACAACAATCGGTGAGGCAATTACAATTGATGAGGGAATTATTCCTATCCTTATGAGTGCAGGAATGCATTGCGTAGGATGCCCTGCATCACAGGGAGAGACACTTGAGGAAGCAGCAATGGTTCATGGTATGGACATTGACCAGCTTATGGAAGCAATTGAAGATTATATTGCATCTACAAACTAATCCGGAATTGATTCGGCATCATGTCGGATAGTCATAATAAAAAGCATTGGAACTGTTAATATATGTCCCAATGCTTTTTATTATGCCATCAGAGAACAAAAGCCATGATTAATCAGCTACTGTTCTTCTGAGATGTG